>ERZ1034925.30-NODE-30-length-91611-cov-45.847339_pt1 | contig 91611 bp, 132 predicted proteins | sample MGYA00520687_ERZ1034925 | MGnify/ENA primary metagenome ERZ1034925 (study PRJEB33766, sample SAMN09781758) | gut metagenome | biome: gut microbiome | host: Homo sapiens | place: Madagascar | study: EMG produced TPA metagenomics assembly of the PRJNA485056 data set... | reverse complement strand
CCTAGTGTCAAAAAGCAACAACGAATAGAAACATACGGATGCGTGGCCGAATGGAGAAGGCAGCAAGGGTATGCGGTGCAGGGAAGCGCGGCACACATTTCCATGGAAATCATAAAAAATATGCAAGGAGAGATAATGGAGTACAGTTATAAATTCCGAATATATCCTTCGTATTCCCAAACCTGTCTGATTCAACAGATATTCGGATGCTGTCGGTTCATTTGGAATTACTATCTCAGCATGAGGCAAAACGCATATGAACAAGATTCCAAGATGATGAACTATTGTGAATGTTCCGCGGATATGACGCAACTAAAAAAGTTTCTTCCGTGGCTTCGAGTGGCCGATTCTACAGCGCTCCAATCATCGCTGAAGGATTTGGATGACGCATATCAGAATTTTTTTCGCCGCGTCAAGAATGGAATGCCACCAGGATTTCCGCGATTTAAGAGCAAACGTGAGCATAGACGGAGTTATAAGTCAAAAGGCAGCATAAAAGTTTTTGAAAACATCATCCAGTTGCCGAAGTTAGGCCGTGTCAAGTGCCGCATTTCAAAAGAAGTCAAAGGCCGCATTTTATCGGCCACGATATCTCAGAATCCAAGCGGCAAATACTTCGTATCGCTCTGCTGTACCGATGTTGAGATTGAGCCGCTTCCAAAGACAGGCTGTGTTATCGGCGTTGATATGGGGCTGAAAGCATTTGCAATCACCTCCGATGGCGTGGAGTACCAAAACCATAAGTATCTATCCAAGAGCCAGAAGAAACTTGCAAAACTCCAACGGCAACTCTCCCGAAAAACAAAGGGGAGTAACCGGAGTGAGAAAGCAAGGGTTCAGGTTGCGCGGCTGCATGAGCATATCGCAAACCAACGCGGTGATATGATGCACAAACTGTCAACGCAACTAATCCGGGAGAACGATGTAGTCTGCATCGAAGACTTAGCACCGAAGAACATGGTCAAGAACCATCGCCTTGCGAAGTCTATCAGAGACGCATCGTGGGGTGAATTCAGGCGGCAGCTAGAGTACAAAGCCGCGTGGTATGGGAAGAAAGTCATAGAGATAGACCGTTTCTTCCCATCCAGTCAGCTATGCTCCTGCTGCGGGTATCGGAATACCGATACGAAGAATCTGGCGGTGCGGGATTGGACGTGCCCTGAATGTGGGACACGCCATGACCGGGATATCAACGCCGCAAAAAATATTCTAAGTGAGGGATTGCGCCTGTTGGCCTAGCCCAAACATACGGTAGGGCGGGACACGCCCGAACCTATACGCTCGGGGAGACCATGTAAGACGCAACTACGGCGCAACGGTCGCTGAACCGAGAATCCCCTGTTTTTCCACGGGAAGTGTCAATGGGGTTGAAGTAGCCACCTCGGACGGGAATAAAGCTCGTCGCATACTGTCTGCACCATGCGGGGTTCAAATCCTCGCCGCATCCACCAAAGCGCCCTTATGAGGGTTTCGTGGCGCTTTCTACAAGTATAACAAAACCCTCCGAAGCCACTGCGTAAGTGTGGCAATATGCGGCATTTGGCAAAGGGCAGCGACGAGCAACTGGCCCGAGGCGGTTCGATTCTGCCGAGCCGTACCAGCGAAGTCTGCAAATCTGCATGGTTAGTATCAGCTGCTACGGCCGATGTAGAGAAAACGCCGTTATAATGACGCAGATAAGGCGCTTCGCCCCATGCCCGCCAACATAAGAGGTGGTTACTCTATAAACCGTAGTTGGAATGAAACCTCCGCATCTGGCAGCGGTGTCGTCGGGTTGATATAGCCGATACCACGGACGAGTTCTTCGGGAATGTAAGCACTCTGACAGCCGGGAAAGACCGGCAACAAAGGGGTATCGCCAAGCGGTCTAAGGCATGGGACTTTGACTCCCAGATTCGCAGGTTCAAATCCTGCTACCCCTGCCAGCCGCCCGTTGGGGTTCTCCGCGCAAGACAATAACAAGGTGGATGATAGACCTGCACAGCAGGCCCGCCGCTGGCCGGCATTGGGCATAACCGCAGGGCCACCGGCTAAGGGCGCTGTACCCGCAGTGCCTAAGGAGAACGAGGCAAAAATGCAGCTATATGGGCAGGAAAGTGGGATAGAGCCACGCTGCAAAATATGATGGTGCTACGAAGCTTAAAGGGCGCCTTACAAGGTTGTAGAACTTGTTGGCAATGAGACTACTTGAGGAATAGCAGCTGTAGTAAATGGAGTTAGATGAACAGCCATCATATCCCCTGCGCTTGATGCGTGGGATGCCGGAACCAACAGAATATAGTGGTGGAAACCCACCGGGGCGAGGTAACACTCGTGCCGACAGCGCAGTAAAAGTCGTTTGCGTGTTTCGGCCAAAAAGGTAAAGGTCAAGCGGATATAGACCTTCGTAGAGACGGCACAAGTCCATTTTGGAACGTCCCGTTCAGCTTGCCGGGAAAGACTCACTAGTGGTCGAACTGGATGAATCCGCACTTGTTCGTAATGCTTGGGGCGAACTGAAATCCGTCAAGCTAGGCAGCACCTTTGGGAACGCTTTCAGGACTGCTGATACATAAGCGCCGGTGCGCAATCACCTGATTTGCCGTTGGTCTGTGCACAAGACCTCACGGCCGGTACGTCAAGCCGGAATCGATGGGCCGTTAGCTCAACGGTAGAGCAAGCCGCTCATAACGGCTCGGTCGTAGGCTCGACACCTACACGGCCCACCATTCATTCTTGAGAAAGGAGGATTACACATGAACAAGGAAGAACTCGTTCAGGCAGTTGCCAGCAAGACCAACATGCCAAAGACCGCCAGTTTGGAGGCCATCGATGCCGTTTTCGCAGCAATCGAAGAATCTCTCATTGCGCACGAAGATGTCACTATCGCTGGTTTCGGCAAGTTCACTGCGAAGTACCAGAAGGCCAGAACCGCGAGAAACCCGGTCACGGGTGGAACGGTCGACGTTCCGGCAAAATTCTCAGTCAAGTTCTCGGCAAGCAGCGTGCTGAAAAAAGCAGTTGCAAAGTGAACTATGGGGCTGTTTTGCCCCTCTACATAATATAAAAACTACGGAAAGGATGCAATTTCATGTTAGATATCAAGATTCATCGCGGCGATATTTTCTGGATTCGTCAGGACTATGGTGCCATTGGCTCCGAGCAAAAAAAGAATCGTCCGGCGATCATTGTCAGCAACGACAAAAATAATACATATTCCGAAACTGTAGAGATTGTTTATCTCACAACCGCTGAGAAAAAGCCCATGCCCACGCACGTCACTATCGAAACGATGGGCAAGCAGTCTACCGCTCTTTGTGAGGCTATCTACACGGTCGATAAGGGACGCTTGGAGAACTACTACTGCACATTAACGACCGAGGAAATGAAACTCGTCGACCAGGCTGTTCTCGTCTCCTTGGGGCTTACAGCCCCCCCTACCTGCATCGTAGATGTATCTCAATCGTCGGAACTAGAAAAGGTCCGTGTTCCGCTCAACGAGCCATTCGGCTTAGAAGACGCATATCGTGTGATTCAGAAGGAACGCGATACGCTACTTGCACAGAAAGAAATTTACGAAAAAATCTGTGCCGCTGCGTTGCCGCGTTGGCCGAAGGAGGTTGAGTTGGGCGCATGATTTATCTTGACCACGCAGCTACTTCTCCTGCGCTTCAATGCGCAAAGGTCGCCTTCAACGCGATTTCAGCAACAATATGGGGAAATCCCAACTCTCTGCACTCCTTCGGGCAGGACGCCAGAAAGATGCTGGAATCCTCCAGAGAGACTGTGGCGCGGTGCTTGGGGTGTGAGCCGGAACAGGTGTTCTTCGTTTCCTCTGCAACAGAAGCTTGCAGGATTGCAATCACGAGAATGACGGAATCATGCAAAAAGGTCCATGTAACGAAAGTAGAACATGCAGCCGTAACCAGCATGACAGACCGCAAGGTATATAGTGACCGCCGGAACGATAATCGTAGTTTTGTGCATATCCACACTAACAACGAAACTGGCGAAATATACGATTTGAAAAGTGCTTTTTCAGGGTATGATTTGACGTTCTCTGACTGTACTGCAGCTATGGGGAAACAAAAAATCAATTTCCGTGAAAGTGGCATAAACTTCATATGCGGATCAGGGCATAAGATCGGCGCTCCGGTTGGAATTGGTGTTCTGATTGCAAAGAACCCAGCGGACATCACTGAACGTTTCCATTTTGGCACACCATCTGTTCCCCTTGCTGCCGCATTTGCATCGGCATTGGAGTTCCGCACCAAAGAGATAGATTTGTTTGCTGGCGTAACAGAATTCTTGCATGACCGCCTGATTGATGGTATCATGAACGAAATACCAGACGCGCAGTTCAACGGTTGTCCGTGCTTCGGGCATCAGATGGAGCAATCTCCGTACATTGCAAACATCTCTTTCCCAGGCATCGAAAACCACGCGCTTGTCCTGCGGCTTGCCGCTGATGGCCTGATGGTTTCTTCCGGCGCGGCGTGTTCCAGCGGTGACAATGATCCATCTCGCGTGCTTCTTGCTTCCGGGTATTCTGAGGAACGTGCACGGTCAGCTATCCGTTTCAGTTTCGATTACAAACTTGATTTCGATGCAAACGATATGGGCAACAACTACGGGTTGAACCTCGAACGCGATGCAAGAATCATCGACGAGGCCGTGAAGATCGTGTCACAGAATGTGCGGGAAATGAGGGGTATATAATATGCCGCGCAAAAAGCTCAATTACACAGACAACTATTACAAGCCATTCCCCACTCGTCTTCGTAGGCTCATGCGTGGGGACGCAGGGAAAATCAACAGAACTGTATCGCAGCAAGAATTAGCGGATTATCTCGGTCTGAAGGCAAGACAGTCTGTATCTGCATACTGTGACGGTTCTGGACAGCCCAGTTGGGAGAATATCGCAAAAATCGCAGAATACTTCAGCGTATCTACGGACTGGCTGCTAGGTGTAACAAATATTGAAAGCGTTGAGCAAGACATTCAAGTTGCAGCTGCTACACTTGGCATTTCAGGGAAAGCCGCTGAGAATCTAGCAAGGATTTCAGCTGAGTTTCACGATGACGATGACATCCTTACCGCCCTACGGCGTTCTTCAGCACGAGACGCGTTGAATAGTCTTCTGGAATCAGAAGATGTGATGTGGATAGCAGAAGCAGCAGATCGCTTGATGCACATTCAGAAATTCCGTCCGATAAAAATTCTTTAATCTGGGCGGGACAAATCTGATTTCCCGGTAGAATCATAACTGTAAGCCCTCACGGGCACATCAAAAAAATATAGGAGGAAAAACAAATGGCAATGGATATTCAGGATATGGTGGCTGCAATGCTGGCCAAGGATGAGGCTTTCCACGGAAACGAGCTGGTCCCCGCGAAAGTTGAGGTCTACAACAAGCTCAAGGAACACGGGGCTGCGATTGCGAAGGCGCTGCGTACTCCGTGGCACGCGGACGATCTGGAGGTACGAGATCGGAACACGTTCGTCTACGTCGACTTCCCTCTCCCGGTCAACATTCTCAATGACAGCATCCGCAATCGCATTTCTGAAATGTACAAGCTGGCCGATATGGTAACGCTCGCAGATGTCAACTGTCGGCTGCGTATGACCTTCACGGTCGCAAACGTCTGGAAAGAGTGAGTGGATATTATGACGAAACAGGAACGCCTTATCGTATCGGCTTATACTGGCGTGTTGATGTGTGGCTTTTGGGAGTTTCACAACTATGTGGAACAGCTTTTGCAGCGTCCAGTTTTCATGCACGAGCTTGCAACGGAAGATGTGCAAAAAGAGATTAAGGAAAAGGCGCGGCCGGCATTTTTGATGTTATGCCAGGAGGATTAAGAGAGATTTAAATAGAGAATTGGAGGCAGCCATGAAGAAACTTTCAGAGATCATCCCCGGAAAAACTTTTGAGTTCGCAGGTGAAAAATTCGTTGTTTTGCTTCAGGGTGATGGCGCTGCGCTTGTACTGCTGGCGCAGAGCACGGAAAAGCTCCCCTTCAATGACAGAGAAGACATAGAAAAACTCGGCGATTATACCTGCTCTGATCTGAAGGAGTACATTGACAAATGGGTAGAAAAACTGCCGCGTACTCCCGAGGAAACTGCAGCCATTCTCCCGTTTGAAGTTGACCTGAGTTGCCTCGACCGTGGCATGACTTATGGCAATATCACGGTCAAAGCAGCGCCCCTGACGCTTTGGCAGCACCGACAATTCGAAGACATAATTCCCGAAAACAAGGATGACTGGTGGCTTGCCACGCCGGCGGTCAGCACGCGGGTACCCATTACGAACCCCGATGTATTCTGCCTTGTGTGGCGTGTCTGGAAAAGCGGAGACAGGGGTATTGGATTTGCATATATGCCGCAGGGTGTCCGCCCCGCCTTGCTGCTCAAATCTGATATCAACGTATAGGGAGTGAATGTATGGGAGGTAAACTCCACACGAACGTTGTCAAGAACCGCTACACATTCCTTGTTGTGTACGATGACAAAGATAACGAAGAAGTCACAGTCGAAGCCGAAAGCGTGGGTGCAGCAGCGTTAATGTTGCCGCATCATCGGAGAGGCGCAGTGCTTTTGAACAGCACGCCATTGGAAGTAGAGGGCAATAAACATGGATGAAAATCAGGAAATGAAGCGGTTCGCCGACCGGCTCTGGGACTACTTCAAACCGAAAATTGAAGAACTGACCAGATCGAACATTTGGTATTTCCGGGCACAGGTCACGCGAGTGGCCGCAAACGGGAAGATCACCATTCAGCGAGCATTCGACAAAGAAGTCGCTCTCCCCTACGTCTCCAGCATGGAGAATGCGGCTGTCGGCACGCAGGTCACTGTATTCGTCCTCGGCAGCAGCATGACAAACGCTGTTATCGTCGGTGACGGAACACTGAGTAATCTCTGAGCCAGAAAAGAAAAAACCGGGAGGAATTAACCTCCCGGTTTTTTTCATACCTTTTTCACATATGCTTTGTAGACATAGCCTTCCTTGCCGGACACGGTTCTAACATAGTACCAGCTCTTCGTCTGATATCCGTACCATGTGACCGTTTCACCGTATTTCAGGACAAAGCGGACTTCGCTGCTGGTAGATGCGGTTGCACGAAGATTCAATTCACTGGCCGTGACCTTCATCTTTACGCCGTTCGCTGCGGATTTATCTGTCTCAATCCAGTTTTCCGACTTCACGGGCTTCGGCTGAACGGCATGATTGCCATATTGCCGTTTGCTAAGATAGTTGCCCTTCCCACTTTTGAGCCAGATCGCCACAAATCCACGAAGCTTGTTGGGGCGTGCCCACGCAGCAGTTGGTGTGACGTAGCTGCTGGAAGCTCCGCCGTCAAGGTTGATTGCGAATTCGTACTTCTCAGCGACGAACTTGTTTGCAACAACGTCCATCGGGACCTGTTTCTCTGTGACGATAATGCCGAGCACCTTACCCTTCAGCCCCATGGCCGTCCGGTACTTGTTGCCTTCAAGGCCCTTGGGAACCGTGAATCCCTTCACACCGTTCTGGACTATAGCGGGGTATCCCCCGACTGCATCGGGCGACGTGACGGCTCCACGAGCCTCCTGAATGGGCGTCTTATAGTCCTTGAAGCCGATGAACGGCTGCCACCCTTGATATTCCATCGTTCCCTTGTGCTTTACGCCGGATGCCGGCGTGTACTTGCCGTAGTTGAAGAGTTCCGCATTGATGACGATATCGGGGAATCTGTCATTCCATGTAGAGCGAATTGCAACACTGCCGGTTGTTTCCCCTCTCGCGTCTGCCATTTTGATATGCTCAATTCGGTCAATACGGGAAAACGGAATTTCGGCGAAGATGCCACCTTGGAACTCAGAATACTTCACTGTCGTTGGGGTTGAAGAAGTTGACGTAGTGGGCTTAGAATCTTCGCTGCCAAGCACGTCCCACTTGGGGCGGCCAATTCCACCGATGGAGGCAGAATTCCTGTAGTACCACTTTTTAAAAACGCCGCCGCCATTCGCAATCACAGTGTTGCTGCCGGAACTGGTGTTCCCCTCAATGGTATAGATCCGCGCATTATCGACCTTATACACGATTCCAGTGTGCGTCATGCTTCCGGGCTTTCCAAAGAAGATCTGGTCGCCTTCTTGCACTTCTGCGACAGGAACGGCCTTCCCTGCGGCTTTGTAGTAGTTATACGATTCCGTACAGCCAGCACCATAGCCGCCCTTCGGTTGACAGGTTGCTTTCATGCCGAGTGCAAGTCCGAATGCTTTGATAAAGCACCAGTCCACAAACATATCACACCAGGGGAGTCCCTGCTTGGGAGCATGGTAGGTCCCCCATTTGGCATGGTCCCGAGCGTACTTCGTGTAGTTGTTTCTGCCGGCATTCGCAGTCTTGCTGTCGAGCTCTGCGTTCGTCGCTTTTTCCAGATAACCCTCTTCAGCTGCCGCTATGTCGAGCAGCTTTTTCTTTGCTTCCTGAATGGTCATTTGATATTCCTCCTTTTGCGAGGCTAAAGCCCTATTCCTGACTACCGTTCTGTGTGCTGTTCTTATCTTCGCTCTTGGCACTCTGATAGCCGAAGTAGAACGTTAGCACCATCACTATGATGGAATAGAAGTCCTTCGGCTCTACCTTGTCACGAAGTGCCATTGCAACAAACGCACCCGTGAGTATGATAGTTACGAGTGACTTGACCTTAAAAAGGTTCTCGATGATGACTTGCCACCAGCTGTTTTTCATAATAGTTTCCCTTCTCAGTCTTTAAGAACTGCTTCAATGATTCGTGCGGTTGCATCCAAGCCATGCTTTTCCGCCAGTTCCCGTACAAATTTGAGTGCGTACTTGCTTCTATTTTCGTTCTTTGCTTTCCAGAAATAAAATCCGGTAGCTGCAGAAACCTCTACGATCCACCCGCAGAGCACCGTTGCAGCGGCTGTTTTATCGTCAACAGCCAGGAAAATGACGATAAACACAACAAGCATCAGATACGAGAAAATGAGAATGCGTTTGCTCCATTCCATTCCTTTTAAGACACCACTTCCCATTCGTCCACTTCCTTCTTGATTTTTTCGATGAAAGAATTGCCCTTGAGTGCCTTGTATGCCTTGTACGAATATTCGAAATTTTCGGCTTCGTACTGGCGGATCTTTTGTGTGTCCTTATTCTTGTAATAGGTGTGCAGCATATCAGAACGAAGTTGACACTTCATTCCGGCCTTGATCGCGCTATCCCCCATGACCCACTCACGGATTGGCTTAACCAGAACCACCAGTACAGCGCTAATCGTAGTAATCCCACCAAAGATGGTCACGATATCTTTGAAAGTTTCCATTGCTTTTCTCCAATCATTCGATATTGACGAAGCAAAAGAGAGCCGCGAACGCAGCCATCTTTTGCTTCGCTCGCGGCCCTCTTCGGCCCTTCTGCGCCGCCCTTTCAGCGCAGGACGCTATGGTTTTTTATTTCACAGCGGGAGGTGGAATCCACTTGCCGCAGAAGAAATGAATACAGGCACTGATTCCGTATGCTGTGTCGGTGAATGATCTGCACAGTTTTGCTCCATGGTTGTTGAGCACGGGACCAATCTCACTCATCGTTTGTGCCCTTTCTGGCTTTTCGCCGTGTCACACGTTCAATCTGCCTGCTTGTCTTCTTGAACTGGGTTCCTTTGCAGACCCAGTACAAATTCGTTTCCTCAATTACTTCGAAGGTCTCTCCGGATTTGAGTTTGAGAATGTATTGCGCAGCTTTCCTTTCAGCCATTTCAGCACCCCCTTCCTCACTTCGGCCAGCTCGTGATCGTCGCAATCGGGAAGTCAGCAACCGATACGGCGTTGATTGTCATTGTCCCGTTGCTGGTAAGTGGACGCGTGAATCCTTGAATCAGATGCCGTTCTACCGGTGAAGACGGTTTGTCCGTCCTAACGATTTCAACAAGACTGTTTTCAAATATATGCATCATCTGTATGCACTGAATTGATACTGCTTTCTGCAGAACTGTCGTTCTTTTCAGTTTCCACTCAGCGAGATCTCTGCACTGCGTCGTGGTATAGTATCCGGACGCCGTTTCCCGATAGGTTTTTCTACCTATGAGGTTGATGTTTGTATCGCTGCTCGGGTCAAGATTCTGCGCTCTTCCGGACGCCTGCGGATAGTTATCAGTCTGCTCGCCAAGGACGATATAGTCATTGAAAACCTCCGTGTTTTTGACCGTGTAAGTCGCACCAAGAAGCTGTGTCTCATCCATTGAGAACTGCCAGAGAATCGGCTTGTCCGTATCAACGATGTCATCCTGCGACGGTTCCATTCTGAATGTTCCCGTTTGGTCGTACCCTACCCATGCGTTTACCATCTCCGCCATGCCGAGTGCAACATCCGCGATCGTTCCGTCGTCGCTGTCTACACGCAGCGTGTATGGCGAGTCTGTCAACGCAGCTGTCGTGCCATCCGGAAGCGCCTGTGTCTTACCGTTATAGTAGCTCGTGAATACTGGCGTTACACGGTCGATTGGATATCCATTGCCCTTGTCGAGTTTCAGGAGCGCCGCCACGGGCTCGAAAATGTTTGTCCCTACCGGGACCTCATACGTCGCTTCAAGCCGCCCAAACAGGCTTCCATCAAGGTATGCCCACTTGTCTACAAGCGGGTACGTCATGGTTCGAAGATTTGGGTTCATTGTCTCCTGCGGCTCTTGGATGTAGAAGACACCCTGCTGGATGTAGTATTCCGAACCATCCGAGAGTATGAGTCCTTCATCGATTGCCACCTGCTGACCGAACCAGATATTGTTGACATTATAGTCATACTCGGCGTCTACGTTCGAAAGCGTTATGCTCGCTGTCCTTCTCTGGCCGTTTTGCAGATTACAGGTGATGCTTCCCTCTTGAATGAACGTTCCGTTTCTCCGCCCGAGTGGATTATTATCGAGCGCAAAAGCTGTGCTTCCATCCGGTTGCAGGAAACGAATCCGACAGAGCTTTGTAAATGGCGTGCGCAGCTGCGCAAGATAATCCCTGACTCGTTCCGCGTGCTCACCGGCATAAACGTATCCGGGTGTCGGATCAGGCGTAGGCGGCTGCGGCGCGTTCTTTTGCCAAACCGGATAAAACGTGGCAACTGCGTCTGTCGTGTATGTGCCACCAAGGTCATACGCTTTCTCTCCGCCGTCCGTTGTAGCCCAACCGACTTGAGTGTAGCCCTCACGGCCAAAGATAGCTCCGGCAAGTGTAAGCGGTTCGCCTTGGTTTTTGGTCACAGATTGCGCCGTTCCCGTGCCGTTCATTCCGGGGAGGTAGGTTATGACATACGTTGTGGCTATCGAGTAGCTTCCATCAGCGTTTTTTACAACCTTCGTATCCGATTTAACGACGAGCGCAGGCCGGATGCCCTTGGATGCGGTCTGTGCAGCCCATCCGCCGCTGCCAGTCGTATCCTGATACCAGACTGTAGATGCCCCGGTATCGGGTTGTGTTCGTGTCCACCACTCTGTCGCCGTCCCGTTCAGATAGGCAATGAGCGCTTCTTTGCTGCTGTTTTGTTCGAAGTATTCAAGCTTTGCGCCGTCGATTGCTTTTGCACACATATGGTATCACCACCTCCTAGAAGCACCATGCCGCCGCGATACCGTCCACATTAGACGCGACGCTCCAGTCCGCTTCGCCGCTCCATCCCGTTCTGCAGAAGCAGCTGGTTTCGTTGAGTCTCGGCGAGCGCAGATACCACGCGCGGTTTTTCTTCCGGTTCGCGGCCGTCTGGTAATACTCGTACTGCGTTCCCTCGCCCGCATAGGAGAATGTCCGTGTGCCCTGTACCTCGATCTCCGACAACAGGAACATCGTATCCTCCGTCGTGTCGATAGCCGAGCTGGCGTTGCCTGCCGAGGTTTTCTTCGTCACAGCTTTCATCGCAGCCACGACCTCCGCCGGCATTACCTTTCGCATGTCCGGGAATGCAGTCCACTTCCGCACTAGGCAGTTCACCCAACCACAGCTATTGCTCTCTGCGCCGTTCATCTTATACTGCGTCGCGTAGGTTGTGTGCATCTGGAATGTCAGCGGAGCTTTACCAGAGCCGTCGGCATAATCGTCGTGGTTCTTGCCGATGATGTCGATTGCGTAGGTCTTGTTGTCAATTGTCATGCTGCAGCTGTCGCCGACGTTCCATGTGTCAGGAACCGTTTTTGTCTGACAAGCAAGGATAATGTCTGCCCAGCTATTCTCTCCAAAGTTCTCGCTGAGTCCGTTCTTCAAGCCAAGTTCCAGCGCAGAGAGCAGGAAGACCTTTGATTCAACTCCGCTTGTCCCTGCTGAAACTGATGTTCCGCTCGCATATGGAATCTTGGCTGTTTGCAGAGCATTCCGAAGATTTGCACTGAGAAGATTGTAGAAATCTCCGTTCAGATAAGAAGCAATCTGACTTCCAGAATAGATGCTTGTGCTGCCGCTTCCATTCCAGACCTGTTGATTGTAGAGCTGCTTCAGCATCAGCCACGTTCCGTTGCAGCTGCTGTCATACAGGCTGCTTTGCTGCGGGACACCTTGGTTGACCACGATGAACTCAAACTCAACGCCATCTATCGTGTCTTTGACGATGGTGCCGGCCGGAAGATTGTCAATCGTCGTTACGTCTGCGGTTTCCTTCTGCCAATACGGATAGAGCGTCACGCTGGCATCCTGCGTGTATTGGGCTCCAAGACTATAGGCTTTTGCTCCGCCGTCAGTCAGGCTCCACCCGGTCTGTACATAGCCATCACGCGTGAATGTAACCCCACGAAGCGTGATAGCCGTCCCCTCCGTTTTTGTCTGCGTCTGCGTGCTGCCGACACCGTTCGCTCCGGGTGCATATGTAACGGTATAGGTGGCAAGTACAGTGGCAGTTGCTTTGGCTGTCAACGCCAAATTCGAGCTAATACCGGAAACCGTGTACCTTTGAGCGGAGGAAACCTTCACGTCAGAGGCGTTGTACCATCCATCAAACGTTACCTGATAGCCAGACTGTGAACTCAGCGTGCAGTCCACCCAGCAAGATGTTTGGGTGTTCCCGTTGTAATCGATAAACGGGATGCCCTGATACTGCCTGGATACATTTGCAATGTAGTCCCCCGCTATCACGTCGACCGAATACTGATACCACTCGGCCGTCAGCTTAATATCTTCCGGCGTGGTGCCTAACGTCTGTCCTGGGCTAACAGACATTGTGTATCCGCTGGTAAGACCTACGGCGACCCAATTTGCGAAGGTATAGCCCGACCGGCTCGGAATCGTTGTTGAGATTTGAACGTTTGTGTCTTCTCGCACGGTTTGCGAAGAAGGTGCTCCATATCCCCCGTTTGCGTTGTAGGAAATCGTGTGCGTCGGTACAGTGATCTCCTGCCAGACGCAGTAGAATACGCGGTCTACATATACCGTTGTTGTCTGCCCCGGCTGCCATTGGGCGGAGGTTGCACTGGCTGTGCCAGCATATCCGGCGAAGGTTTTTCCGGGCGGAGCGGAGAACGGACAATCCGGGATGGTGATGGTGGTGCCAAACGGGAACGTATTGCTCACGGATTGGCCGGTCCCATCATTGGCATAAATCGTGACTGTTTTATCCTCCTGCAATGTGGTAACAGGAGTTCCATTCCCTTCGATCTTCCCACCATTTGCATCATAGAGCGTGCCAGTCAGATAATAACTCGTATTCGCCGTGAGTCCGGTAAACGTGACGGCATAATTATTTGCCTTGTCAGAAGTCCTTTGACTTCTGGTCGATTCCCCGTCTGCATTCAGCACCCATTGCAGGTATGCAGCATCTGACGATGATCCGTCCGAAATGCTTTCGTAGTATTCCGCACTGATGGAGTTAGCTGTTGTTTCTAAGATTTTAATACCCATCTCAATTCACCCTCCCATCAGTACGGCCATGCTCCGTCAGACTTTGTGATGACGATTCTCGCGTCATCCGTACCTCCAACTTCGACCCAGGAAATTTTGGCTGTTTGTGCTTGTGTTGGAGAGTTGTCCATTGTGCTGACCTCAATAGCAGCACTTATCCGGATTCTCAGCAGATCACCCTTCCGGCTCTTCAGAAACAGCGTATTCCTCGTTGTTGACAGCTCCATTATCTCGTTCCGCAGGTTTACAGTGTCAGAATATTTTCCGTCGGAGATCGTTCCAATCAAACTCGTCAGCGTACCGCTCTTGTAGTTGAACGGTGCCGTCTGGACCGTCGGGTACTGTGTGAAGTTCTGCAGGATCTGAGGCGTGTTGTTGTTGCTGATATCCCCACTGGACAGATTCTTTCCGAAGAAGAAAATCTTTTGCGGGTGGAAAACCCCGTTTGCGTCATTCGTGCATGACAGAACAGACCAATTCCAAATACAGGTTGTGATTTGATTACTGATAAGAGCAGCCGAGGACGCCGAGTCATTGATTCCGAACGCATAGTACGTATATGCCTCTGCGTTTTTGCTTCCACAGTCAATCACGACGTTGCCGTCCTCCGGACTTGTGTCAAAGACATGCGTAAGGGTCGGGCTTCCGGCCAGATAGCGATAAATCGCAAATTTGGTAAACCCGGTGTTTCCAAATCCTCCGCCATTCAGATCTGTGTCAAAGTCTGCGAAGAACTGCCCCGAAACGTCCGTCGGGTGGTAGCTCGGTTCTGACAAGATGTTATTCCGCACTGTGCTGGTCAGCTCGTTTTGACTTACCAATACATAGTCACACGTCTGCGAGCCCTCCATCTGCAGAGAAGTGAGTGAATCAAATGAGAAATCGAGAGGAATTTCTGTTTTACTCACGAAGCCGGAAGACGTATATGCATTGGTGTTATCCACCCAAACAAAGCTTCCGCCGAATGCCAGTTTCACCATCATTGGGTTGACTGACGAAGATGCCGGGATTGGGCTATCGCACGCAGTCCAGTTGATCCCATCTTTGCTCTTACCTGCGCTTCCAGCGTAAACCGACAGGAACCAACCTTGTGCGAATATGATGTTTGGCCCAGAGTGCTCATTGCTGTAAACGTCCCATGTGATTCCGTCATAGCTGCACAACGTTATCCGTGTGTTGTTGTCGCCGACGATTACAAATCGATCACCGGAAAAACAAATATCATATAGAAATAAGACCGGTGAGCTGATGGTATAGTGTGGCGTCAGTTCAACAACTGAAACGACTGTCCAATTCATTAAATCTTTTGAATAAGCGATTGCTCCGCCGTTTGGTGCAGTGGCCTGTGGTGCAATCACAACGTATACGCCATTGCCATACACAATCTTTCGCCAACCATTGTCAGCCGCAGGCATTGCTGATACAATCTCCCAACCTTCCCCGGTTTCTGAAACTGCAACGACGATGCCGCCGTCATTCATTCCGAAAAGTCCAACGAATTGGTTCTTTGCAAAGAACAAGTCAATCGGCTGTGCATTCGCAACGGCCTCGCTATCTTTCCACGCTTTCCCGTCGGTGGAAACAAAAGAGTGCGTTCCAAATGGGGACACATAGGACAGCGCAACAAATTTTCCACCACCAAAACATGCCGGTTCATAAGGCGTAAAGCTGCCATAGCCGCCCGAGTTCCAGTTAACTCCATCATCGCTGTAAGCACTTTGATTGTATGAAAAGGCAACATACAGACCGTTGCCATATAAGACTTTGCCGCTGGCGAACTGCACACTAGATTCGTGCTGTTCCCACGTCAGATCATCCGCATCTGTCGAAACGACAATTTTCTGTCCTTCGTTGAGATGCAAAACACTGAGAATCTGCGTGCTTGGGAGGCTCAACGATGCCAGCACGCCGTCGTGCGCATGGATTTGCATCGAAGCAGACGTTGAGTCAGTTCCATACACGTTTGCTGCGCCATATGGCATTAAAAGCAGATTTCCATTGCCATAACATCCAGCCCAGCAGGCATTTCCAAGCGGTATTGCATTCCAAGTCTCACCATCTGTGGAGGTGAAAATGTGGTTCTCCCCTGTGCAGCAAATGAACTGTGCGCCACTATAAAAGACATGCGCCCCATAAGATTCGCTGCTTCGCCCCAAGACATTCTTATAAACCGTCCAGTTCAAGCCGTCAGAGCTGACCATGACGTCCGAGCTATAGCCAACTGCGACGAAAAGCGTTCCGCCGAATGTTATATCGCTGGCGTGGATCATATTCTGAGTTGCAGAATGTCCCCACGACTCTCCATCATACGAATACACAACCGCGCCGTCTCCATGTTGTGGAATAGAAACATAGATTCCATTCCCAAGCACTGGCGCTGTATAGTCCCCGCTGAATACAGTGCTCCAGTTCTCCAGGTTCGAAGAAACGTCAACTGTCCACGCGTTCAGGTTGGACACAAAAAACTTACCGTCAACGAATGATACATCGGTAATCGCCCCGATCTTCGTCTTCGCCGTCCACGTTGCTCCGTCGCTGCTGACGGCAATATCACCCGCATAGGAGAAGGCGTAGAAAGTCTGGTTCGCATAGATCACGAAACCCCATGCCGAAGATACAGGCAGTGTAGCTGCAGTCCACGTTTTCCCGTCAGTCGAGTAAGCCGCAGAGTCTGAGTTATACTGCAGCGCCACATATTTTCCGTTTCCATAGGTGACAGACCGCCACTCCCCGGCACTAGGTAGCTCGCCGTAAAGTCTTGGACTCAGTTCTGGTGCGCTTACCTCAATACCGAGGTTGTCGCTCATTGGCTTATTGACGCTGACGGCAGTTTTGACGATGCCGGTGTCAGATGAAATGAAGAACTTCCCATTCCCATAAAAAACGGAATCGAACACTTCGTTGGAGTATCCGGTGTCCAGTTTTGCTGCCATCCAGTTCTTTGCGTCGTAGCTGTAGAACGCATAATTTTGTTGTGAGCCATTTTCATACAAAACTACGAAGCGATCTCCGCCGTAGCAGACGGAGTAACTTGACACATAAAAGTGTTCTTTTATGTTTTGAAAGAAGTCCTGCAGTTTGATGTTTTCCCAGTCCGTCCCATTCGCGGACACGAAAAATTCAGTGTTCGGATATACGGAAACCATCAGGTATTTTCCGTTTCCGTAGCATAGCGCATTTGCTTGAAATCTCTCTTTAAAGTCGTGTATTTTCGTCCACGTTTTCCCGTCTTCTGACGTAAAAATGTTTGTTACTTCATTCTGTGAAGTGTTTGAATTGTAAGTGGCAAGCATAAACACCCCATCTCCGAAGGTGAGGCAGGTTATGGATGAACCGGCGTCAATACCAACCGTGACTTCTTCCCATGTCACGCCATCACTGGACACTGCAATTTCATTTCTGCCATCGATTGCGGCAAAAACATTATTGCCAAAACAGAGCTGTTCGAGTTCTACTGTAATGGTCAGTGTGTGTGCTGTCCACGTGATTCCGTCTTCCGACGTCGCAGAATATCCAGTTTTAATCGCGACATATTTTCCGCCGCCATAAGCAACTTCGCCCCACCCGAGGAGATCTTGGCCGTTGTTCTGCGGTGGGTTCGCTTCTGTCCAAGTTGTTCCGTCTTCGCTATAGTAAATACGGCCGCTTGTTGCAACGAACTTGTCTCCATAGCAGCCATATGTCAGCCGGTGGTTCAATATCTGCTCAAAGGAGAACCGCTGTGCTACCCCGTTTTCCTGAAGGGTCATCCCGTTAGCATTGCCAAGTCCACGCCACGCCGTGTCGAATGGGGCTTCAAGCTTCATCTGCTCGCCATTTTGTTCGTCCCACTTCACACTGCTTCCTTCTGGAAGCCGTAGATAGCTTCCCGAAATAGTGTATGTTCCATCTGCCTCACCCGGAATATTGGTAACGGACGGGAACGTCAATTTAACGCCGCTCCCCTTGCCGCTTTGGCAAGCGGCAAGCGTTCCATTCAGCAGCTCAGATTGATATTCAACAGCAAACTCAATCCAGCCTGTAGTGGCCTCAACGCCATTTTCCGTTTGCACAGAACATCTGACAGCATATGTGCTTCCAGTGAAGAATCCATCGTAAGAAAGCTGAAGCTGCGAGACCCCATAGAGTTTTCCGGTATCTTTCAAGACGTCGTATGACGTCGAATTCTTCAGTGCAACTTCCCAACGGACCCAGTTCAGAACATCCCCTTCTGCCTGCGTGTAAACAGCGTAGAACGTGAACATCCGATATGGTACCGGGTTCGGAAGTGCGGAGATCGTGAGCGTCGGCGCAGTGCGCGTAATAAACGCGCTTGCGCTGGACTGCGAAACTGAGTTGCTGTCCGACCACCATTGCGTAATGATAAACTTATAATCCTTCCCGTTCGCGATGCCGGCGCTCAAAAGCTGACCAGCGGGAATCACATAGCTGAAGTATTGCACGTTCCCCGCATAGTCCACGCCGTAGAACGGACAACCATCTGTTATCTTTCCGGTTGAAAACCGCTGCGTCGAAGTCGGATTGTTGTCGTATATCACGATCTGGAATGCAGTCAACGGCGAATTGCCGTTGACTTGCCAGCTAACAGTGAGATTCCCGTTGGCATCGACCACACCGTTTCCGAGTGCGCCGGTCATGCTGGGATATACGTTGGTCGGCTGATAAAGCATGTTCTGTGTCCTCCGTTTCGTATTAGCTGAAGTTCCCAAGCCCGAGCGCGAGATCTGCAAAGCGCTTGACGCTCATGTTATTCGCCTGCTGTTCGCTGATTGTCACGCTGCCGAACTGGTACGTGTTTCCGTTGTGCTGAGTGCCGATGCTATGGTTGTCGTAGGAAGCCGTGGAGACCGTTTCAGCCTCGTGTTTCGTACTCAGGCAGCTCCGCAGTGCGTCCATGTTGCGGTCAAAGTTCGCGTCTCTGACAGGCGACAGAAGCCGTTTCTTGAGCAGTTCTGTCACATCGGGTGGCGTGACCCCTTCATCCTGCATGGTCGCCTTGATGCCGCCCATGCCGTGTAGGATGCCGCCTTGGTCATAAACCGTGTAGTGACGACCGTACCGGTCCGTAATGGAAGTCGTACCATCTGCGTTTTTGACCCAGTAAGACTTATCGCCGCCAGTCATTGACGAACCGGCCGGTTTATTATTCAGGAAGTCAAGGCCGCTTGCACTGGAGATCTTATAGCGTTCTCCCTGTCCATCGTCAGGTTCTCCGTAAACGACACCGGAATACCGCTGTCCGCCGCTTGTGGTGTCGCCCGTGGTGTCACCGGTGGTTTGGTTGGGATTGACCGTGTAAGAAACACCGTCCTTATCTACAATAGTGACCGTCCCATCGGCATTCTTTGTCCATGTAGAACCATCGCCGCCGGTCATGGTAGACCCTGCAGGTGCGTTATTTACGAAGTCAATGCCCTTGTCACTACCGATTTCATACTTACTTCCGTTGGAAGAAAGGCCGTACAGTTTCTTGGCCGTCTCCTTGACCGCATCGGAAAGCTCCGAAACGTCAAAGCCGAACTGCTTGAAAAGCTCTGCGTTTTCCTGAATGATCTTTTTAAGCTCCGGCGTGGCGTTTTTCCAGATATCCTGCAAGATCTCGCCGATTCCGCGTGTCTTCTCTTTCAGAGATTTCAGGAAGTTGTTGTAGCTCTTTTCGAGCGCATCGTACTGCGCATTTATCGCGTCCTTTTTGGATTCCAGCTCGGCCAGCGCGGCTTCGTAGGCCATGTTTGCCTTGAAGTCTTCGAGATCTTTCTTGGCATCATCCAACGCTTCCTGCGCGTCATCGACTTTCTTCTGGTCCGCCACCCACTCCCACTGACCGGTGCGAGCGTTGTACTGCCGGATGGTGCGTTCATTCTGCGCATTGGCAAGCTTGGCCTGTGCCTGCTGGACAGCAAGGATTTTTTCTTCGAGGTCAAGCTGCTCGTCGCGGGTGTCCTTCTGCTGTTTGAGTGCATCGATTTGTGCGTCGATGGCATCCAGCTCATCTTGCCGCTGGTCAGATAGGTCGGAGAGTTTGTCGGACATGACGTCCTGCAGCTCGCTTAAGAGGTCATCTGTACTTTTAAGCGTGCCGTTGATTTTCTCTTGCCATTCCCACCATTCAGCGGAAAGCGCGTTGATGTCCGCCTGACTGCCGCCGATGGACCGCAGATACTGCGCCTGCGCATGGAGCGCCTGCTGGATTTGCCGCATTTTATCCTTCTGTGTGTCTTCGCTGGCGTTCTGCTTTTCCAGCAGAGTCAGCTCAGATTTCAGAAGTTCGACTTTCTGTTTGTGCGATTCAAGGTTCGCATCGGAAGAGCTGCCTCCGCCACCACCGGTCGAAGTCCCGGTATAGTCGGAAGTGTACTTTGAAAGCTCCTCCATCTGCTTCTTGTATTCTTCCTGCTGCTTTTTGTAATACTCGGAAGACTTGTTCAGCAGATATTGAGAAGACCATTGCGCATAGTCCTCTGCGTCCTTCTTCCAGTTCTTCCCCGTCTGCTGGTTGAACAGGCGGCGCATATTGAACTCCTGATTCTCAGCCGACCATGTATTTGTGGTCAGTCCCGGAATCAAGCCGATCATCTGTTGAAGCTGCTGAGACGTAATGATTGCAGAAGAACCGACCGCCTGAATCTGGGCAATCAGGTTATTATAGTTTGCCGTCGCAGCCGCATTTTGCAGTTCCAGCTCTTTTCTCGCCAGATCTGCGAGGGCTGTATTAGTCGTGAGAGCCTTTTTCGCGTGCTCGGTCAATTTCCCGTTCGCGTCGAACAGAGACTTCGTGAGCTTTGCGGCAGCGGTGTTCGCGTCATAGGTAGCGACCTCGACATCTGCAAGAGCATCCGCCGCATCGTTGGCAGAATCAGTAACGTCATCCAGCTCGGATTCTTCTTTCCCATAGAGGTCAAGTGTTCCGTTCTTTGCCGCCTTGATTTGGTTTTCGATTTCTAATTCATTTCTCTTAGACTGCGTGTAGGTGTCAACTAGTGGTTTGAGCGTTTCTATCCGCTCCGCAGTCACTTTGTACATGTAACTTTCCTGCTGACCAGAGTCTATCATCTTGTTCCTCTGCTCAATCAGGTCATTATACAAATTGACTATTTCTTCTGCGTCAATACGCTCGCTACCAACATACATTGCTTGGAATTGGTCTTCCAAGTTTGCTTTTGAGGCTGCAGTCGCAGCTTTTGCATCATAGAGATTAGAAGACAGTTTTGCTTCTGCGGCTTTGTTGATAGCGGTTTCTAAATCTCCGTATTTTCTGACAAGCTTTTCAACCTCATCTCGTTCCAGTCCAAGTTTTTCAATCAGGGTTTCTGTTTTTCCGCTGATTTCTCCCTTGTATTCCGCGCTGTCTTTAAGTGCGTCGTTGTACTCTTTGTATTCACCATACAAGGACGCAATTTCTTCCGCTTCTTTTGTTGCTGCTTCGCCGGCATCAATGGCAGCTTGTCTGGTTTCTTGAAGTTTTTGCGTGTATTTGTTGTACGCAATTACAAGCGCAGAGATGGCTACAACAATCGCGCCAACAAGAAGCTGTGTGCTTGTAAGCGATACATTCAGGGTTTTCATTCCCGCGTCGAATCCAGCCGCTCCGCCCTTCGCGCTGCTGAACAGCATAGGTAGTGCCCCAATAACACTCCCGAGCGTTTTAAAACTTCCTACAATGCTGTTCCATTTGAATGCGACAAGAACTCCACCGAAAATAGTGACAGCCGTTCCAAGATTTCCAAATCCTTCGATCAACCAAGTGAGTGTATCGAGGAAGTCCTTTGCCCATTTGGTGTCAACCGTATCGGCAATGAACTTTGTCCATGTGTTATTGAGGATTTTCGCCTTGGCATCCCAGCTCGTCAGCATAACGTCGACTTCCTTGTCGGCGCTGCCGGCAGAATTCGCAACCTTGTCCAGCATCGCGGCGTACATATCATAGTTCTTAATAAGCGCGTCGAGCTGATTGGTGCGGAGTTTGCCGCCAAGATCGGACTCAATTTGGGCGAGTTCGGCCTGCGTCAGAACGCCCTCTTTGTATGCCTTTGCAAGACCCGCAACAGCTTCCATCGGGTTTACAATGCTGCCTGTTGCCTGCGCCGCTTTCATGGCGTCTTCCGAGTACGTCCAAAGGACTTGATTCAGACTCTCAATTTCCTCTTTCGTCCATGTAATGCCGTCTTCTAGTTCAGTTTCGGTATCGCCTATGATATTCAGGATGAGCGCACGCGCCGCCGTCGCAGCTTTTGTGCCGCTCTCCTGCGTGACAGCGGTAATGGTTCCGAGCATTGCCATTAGTTGGTCAATGGACATATTCGCCATTGATGCAACGTTCGCAACAATCGGGAAGCCTTCTGCCATCTTCTGAATGGAAGTGGCATAGTTGTTTTCAATCTCGTTGGCTTTGTCGAGAACGGTATTGAGTGCAGTAACATTGCCTTCAAATTTGAAAGCAGCATCAGCGGAAAGGATGAATTGGTTCGCAATACTGGAAGTCACATCGCCAACAAGCTGCGTTTTCGTTGCCAGCTCCGCCATGTCTTCCGACATATCCTTATAGCCAGCCTTTGCGAACGTTCCGACGGATTCCAAATAGTCGGTGACAGCAACGCCGTACTTGGATGCAGCTTCATAGGCTGTGTCGCCAAGCTTCTCCATCTCGGCGTCAGTGTTGCCAGTAACCTTCTGGATAGCCGTCATTTCCGTATCGACCTGTTTCATCGTATCGATAGCTTCAGTAAACGACCGCTTTACCTTTGCAACAGCCGTATTTACGACCTGCCAGACGGTGATTTTGCCGACAATGTGGCTGAACGTGTCACCAAGGACATTGGTGGAGTTTGTGAGCTTATCCGTCTCGTTACGGGTTTGCGCGTAGTTTGCACGAAGGGTTTTCAGCGAACCAGAAGCGTCCTTTACGCCAGCGACAAATTCCTGATCGCTGATGGTTCCGCTCTTCCAGCTGTTGTACAGTGTTTCGAGTGCAGCACTTGCCTGTTTTGCGTCGGATTCTATGTCAGAGAACGTACCAGCTGGGTATTTCTCTCCTGCGGATTTCATCTGCAATCCAAGATCAGCAAAACCCTTGCGGAGCGTGTCTACCTTGGAAGCCGCGTTTTCGACATCCTGCGCCTGCTGTTGGGCGGCGGCGGTTGACTTTCCAGAAGCATCAGCCCATGCCTGCTCAAAGACCCTTGCGCTTTCTGCTGCGCTCTTAGTCGCGTTGTTTACGCCGGTCAGCGCCTCTATTTGCTGCTGCATCGGCGTAGGGTTATAAACAGATGCAGCCTTCTGCGCTGCCTGTTCTTCTGTGAGTAGGTACGCTCTCGCCTGATCTGCTGCTTTTTGATTTTGTTCAGCGGCCTTTTGTGCCGCTTTTGCCATCGCATCGTAGTTGGTAGTTGCCTTCGTTTGAACCGTCGTGTATTGCTGCGTTTCTTCGTCCAGAGTACGAATGATTTCAGTTGTGCGGCCAAGGCCCTCGTTGACGGTTTCAATCGTTCTGGTCGGTGCGCCATCTGCTGCGCCAGCCCAAACCTTTGTAAACTTTCCGCTCAGACCATCGACATTCTGCGTAATAGCCTGCACAGAGGTATTGAATCGATTGATTGCTTCCAGTCCGGAGGAATCAACAGTGAGTTTCAGTTTCTGATCCTTCAGGCCGTTTACATCCTTCACCAGCGAATCAAGCTGCGTGCGGATAACCTCTACCTGAAGTTGAACCTTTTCAAAATCTGCCATTCAATCTTCCTCCTATCACTTAGGGTCGAATCCGTCTCTTTTGAGCTGATATCGGAGCGCGTCAGAGAACATACCCTCACGCATTACCATGCTCTGAGCCTCTTTGTGGAATGGGCGCGGCTGCTTTGTTTTGTAAATCGTCGACTTTTTCCACTGATATCCCTTGCCGCTTTCTACGACCGGCGCAATCAAACGTCCGGTATTATCGTCACGGCTCATGTTCTGGACTTCCAACATCATGGTCTCAGGGTCATACTTCGACTCCATAACGTTCCAGTCCTGAAGGCCACCACTCTTCCCTACCTCGTCGCGGCGTATGTACGGAAGATAATCTCCGCGCTCGTAGGCGTCGTAGACTTCTGTCTGAACGGCTTCAACAATGGCCGCTTTCACGCTGTCCGTCACAGGACCTTCCATCGCTCTGTGAATGGACTGGTCTAGCGCGGCATTGAATTTAATCACGAAATCTTCAATCGACATATCTGCCTCCTGAATGCGAAAAATGCGCAAGCCTACCAACATCTCGCTTGCACTGAATATTGATCGGTTTGCGCATTTCCCGGAGGGGATTTCTCCCCTCCGAGTAGCAGTTATTTAGGTCGAAGTGACCTCGACCTCGCAGGTGTCCTTGAACGTGGACTCGCCTGCGGTATAGCTGACCTCAACCGTGAAGTCACCGGCAGTAGCGCCGGCGGTAATCAGGCCAGTGTTTGCACCAACGGTCGTACCGTCGGGAGCGCCAGTCGCGGTATAGGTGAAGGTATTCGCGTCACCCTTGACCAGCTCGCCATTCTTCATGGCGATGCGAGGCTGCATCTGGTAGGTGGTAGAAACCGGGAGGGAGATACCGCCGATGCTGGCAACAACGCCTTCGATTTCTTCCTCACCGGAAGCACACGGCTGGTAGATGTAGTACGCAAGGTCGCTGCCCGCGCCAGTGCATTCGTCGCAGCCATCGGTGATGACGTCCGGGTCATAAGCGATAGCCTGACCAGACAGAGACGTGGTGTCGTTGTTGGTCTGGTCGCCGGTAATGCCGCCGTTTGCGCCAAACTTCAGGGACGGGATGATGATGTACAGCGTGCCAACGCGAGTGCCCTCGTTCTGAGAGGAACCAGCAGACGTGGAGAAGACCGCCACAGTCGCAATGAAGTGAACGACCTTCGGGTCCATAGCCGTGGTGATGGTGGCGATCTGCGCAGTGGCCTTGTTGACGAAGTAGAAGACTTTGTAGGTCTTGCCAGCTGTCGCAGTAAAGCCAGAAACAGCGCCGTCAGCCGGGTTGATGTCATAGGCAACACCACCGGTTGCAACCGGGGACGCAGCGCCGACTTCCTGGACATAGCAGAAGATCTTGGAGAATCCCTTCTGTGCGACCGGCGTACCTTCCTTCAGGTCAATGGACAGCGAAGTGTCCGCAGCCGTGATGGTCTGGCAAACCATGACCGGCGCGTTGTGCTGCAGCATTGCGCCCATCTGCGCTGCCTTCGCCCAGAGGTTGAAGTCGGCAGCAGTGAACTCGACGTTGACAGAAGCGTCGGAAGGAAGCGTGGTTGCGATAGCGTTGCCAAGGCCGGCGCGGATCTCACCGATGGTGACGCTCGGCGTCACGTTACCGGTCTGGAACTTGTTGGAGAAGTAAAGAATCTGGCCGGTAGTCTTGTCCGTACAGATTGCTTCGCCGATGCCCTTTGCGTAAAGGCGGGAGTCAGTAAAACGAATCATTCTTTTGTCACTCCTTTGTGTGTTTCAAAAAGATGTTTGTGTGTTATGTGGTCTTGTTTCCTGCATTCTGGACAGCCCGCATACCAGCTCCTCCAGCGAACGTTGACATATCAATCAATCCGCCGCAGTAGTCGATCTCACGGTCATACAGAGGACTCGGGTACGGGTTTCCATGCTTCCATTTCCCACCCTGCGACTCTGCAAAACTGCATGTGATATACCCAACGAGCCGCTGCACTGCATCACGTCTGCACATCAGCTTCAAGATCGGCCAGTTTTCCATTTCCGACTCGTCTGCGCCGGAGACCGTCGCGATTGTCGCTTTAAGTGCTTTCACGTCGTAGATCAGTTTGGGTGCATTCATCTCCGCAAGGTCTCGTTCCGCCTGCACCAACTCAGGGTTGGCATTCTCAGATACCAGATCAATGCCGTTCTGAGCTGCCAAAATTGGCCGCAGACGCTGAAACTGCATGGGGGTGATTCTCTTGACTTCCCCACCCGCGAAAATGAGCACGCTTTTCAGCCGCATTGGATTGCTCTCGTTCGGTTCGAGTTCTACAAGTTCCATCCTCTTTTCGGCCGTTAAGCCTTCCCCTGCCCGCAGCGCAAGCAGAAGAAACAGAATGCTCTTGTAGAAAAGCCCGCTTCCGGGCTGTCCGTTTGCCGCTGCATCAAGTTCCATCTGGTAGTACGCCTGCAAAAGTGGCTTTGACAGCAGCGCCACAGGGAGACTCTGCTGCATAAACTCGATTGCAGGCCGCGCCGTCGTGAATTCGTTGATGTCCTTGACGCAGATTGGATATAGGGTCAAGCCTTCGGTCTCGATTGGTTCGAATCGCCGAACAGCCTTTGCCATCTTTGGAGAAAGGTCTTGCATTTTTATTTCCTCGCCTTTCTGGTTGCTGTATGAAAACGAAAAAGAGCCGCAAACGCAGTTTTTCTGCGTTCACAGCTCCACTAGCTCTTCCTCGCCGCCACTTCGGCGCGGGTCAAATATTGATTTGTGCTATTCTTCTGGCAGATCCATTTCTGAATCACACCACTCTACGCTCATGTGCGGCATACGAAGAACATGATTGCCGTAGTCGAAGCCACTCTTACTGCCGTTATCGGCATGGGCATACCGGTCGAAGTCGATAACGCCGATGCCGGTAATGTTTACGCCGTGCAGGGCCTCGATGATGCACTGCTCGATGTTATACGCTCTGGAATAGGCATCAGTCCGCGTGGTATTCTCCATGTTGACATTCACAAGGACCTCAAACTGCAGGCCGAGGATCGTATGGAAGTTATCTTTTGCAATGGTGCGGCCCATATAGAGTTTCAGTATCGTGTCCGCCTCTGTATCGCTCTGTCCCCAGACTCTCTGCGGATAGATGCGATATCCTTTCGGGTGCCGTTCCTTCTCTTCTTGCGTATTGAGCACGGGGTTGTCCCCGTCAAACAGCATGGACAGTTTTTCGGCCGGCGTCGGCAGCGGGTTCGCCAGCGGCCTCGCGCCGTCGTGCCACAGATACTTCATCAGCCGCACACGGGCACGGTTGTTGTCGTCGACCGGCATATACCCTGGAAGCGGGAGGTCCATCAGATACTTTAAAATTTTGATAGGGATTTCCTCAGTACCGCGTAGCCGCGTGAATCCGGTCTGGACTCTCTCATATGGGAAAGTATCCGAATTGACTGATACCGCCATGTTAGGCTCCCTCCGGCTGCTTCTTGCGAGTTTCCATGTAGTCGGCAAATGCCTTCTGTGCGTCCTTCAGTTCGTTCAGAGCGCCACTGACGGCCTCTGGCGTGGTTTGTTGCTGCAGCGCCATGATGATGCGCGTAACCGGCTCATTCATGACCTGCGTGAGACCGTAGATCTCGGTATTCAGCCGCTTTTCGAGGTCACGCATATCCGCAACCACGTCAAATGCCTTATCCCGAACCTCGCCGTCATAGCGCTTCAGGCGCTCGATCTGGTTCATGATGTGGCTTCCAGCAAACCGGTCGTAGTCCGGAGTTGACATAATCCAAGGATTCTTCTCTGACTCGAATGCCTCGCCCAAGTAGAGCTTCGCATATGCCGCCATGAGCACACGACTCTTGATTGCCGTGTTTTCCTTGTACAGCGGCGGCATCGGCATACTGTCCAGTCCGCCGTCGATCTTCAGCTCCACGCGGTCAAAGCAAAGATCTGCCGCCTCTTTGACGAACTGCATCTTCTCAAGCAGCGGAACATAGTCCGGCATCTGCATGAGTTTTTCCTTTGTAATAACGATCTTTTCCATACCTTCACGACTCCTTTCGGTTGTATGGCTCAGTTTATTGTATGCTAGGTTTTAATCTTGCAGTGGGCTTCTCCGTCGGAAACTTCCCACTTTTTTGTCCTCGCGCACAAATATTGATGTGCGCACCAGTCGTGCCTCTCACCTTTTTCCGTCAGATGCCGGCAGTGCAAGCTCACGTCGCCGTTTTTGCGGTAGGCGTATTCGCAATAATGAGGCTCCATGTTTCCTCCCATATTCTCGAAATTACGCCTGTTCCTGCCAACCAGCCGGATATGCCGCTGGTGAATATACATTCGCGTCAATCAGGCTAATGTAATGCTTGCCCTCAAACGTCACCTTGTCGCCCTTTTTGTACGCATCGTGCGCACCAGTAGGTTGTACAAATTCCGGCCATTCATCTAGTGAAACGACTACAAACAGTGCAGGCGTAATATCAGGTGTCCAATCCGCTTGTGAGGTATGTGCTTGAACAACTCGATATAGTATGTTCTTATATTGCAACCGCTCGTCTACTACATAAGCATGTCCTATTACCCACTGTGGGAATAGTTCTACTGCTTGTAGTGCGTCCTCATCAGTTAGGCTAACAGCCGCTTTTTCGATATATGGACGCAATGCTCTAGCTCTTTCTGTATATGTCATTCTTCTTCTCCTAATAGAATCTTAGCGGCGGTTTCCGCATCTGTGAGTGGCAAAGCCGCGCCCATTTGTTCATAACTGCCTTCTGCTTCAGTGCCTTTCAGCGTATGGTCTGCGAGATGAAACACCATGTCAGAAAGCGCCTGATGCTCAACTCCTCCTTCATCCCTAATGGTTACGGCCATCTTCGCACAAAAGCCATCAGCTTCTGTTTCCTTGCACGGTACATAACAGCCGTTGCTGTGCAGTCGGATGAGTACGATACTATCCGCATACCCGACAAATGCGCCGTCTTGTTTTACTGCATACATGGCGTCCCTCCAAATTTCTCTTGATAGATTTTCTCTAATCGCTGTGTGCTTGCTGTTCTCAACCGGTTTTTCCAGTATCCGTTTTCCTGCCCCGGCCACAGCTCATCTACAAAGTCCTCGCCGCATCCGTGCTTTGCATACCAGCGGTAGAGCTTATCCAGCATACCCTGTCTGTATTTTCCATCATCGGTCAGTGGTCGAAAATGATTCCAACCGTTTTCGCTCGTCGCACAGCAGATTGGCTTTCCATCCAGATAGAGGATTTTCCCATGTTCCTGCAAAATCGTGCCAAATGGGATGTTGACATCCCCAGAGATGGATTTTCCCTTGAAGCGTTTGTATGTGGTATAGTCCATATCCGTACCTCATACGCAAAAGCCGGGCGCGAAGCCGAGGGAGCTTTGCGGGTAGGAGAAGTCGACCGTGCCGTTGTTGACCACATTCACGAAACGTTCATAGTCGACACACGGGGAGCGGAGCCACCAAACGACGGTTGTACTTGTCGCGCTGTGATTGTGTTTTACCTTGCTGTTTCCAGCGCTGTAATATGAATACTGCGCCTGTTTGCTGGATTCGGAGTGGTTTGCATAAGTGCCAGACCCGAATACTTCGTATTCCGATAACAGGAAAAAGTAATCTGTGGTTGCTGTCACCGCGTTTTCGTTATAGCTGCCTTTGCCTTGGTTGTTTGTGTACTTTGTCACAGATTTCAACACCGTGCGGAGCGCTGCTGGGATGACTGCAATGATCGTGCCGGAATAGCTTGACAGACTTGTGCCGCAAATGTTTGTACGCATTTGCGATCTTTCCCATCCGCCAGAGGTGGTGTCACCGCTGTTCATAGAGAAGTAGCCGGTTGCCGAAGCGGAGTAACCATAGTCACTGTCGCATAGTGCAATGTCCGTACCACCGGAGAGCGCGGTCTTTGCAAGCTGAAAATGGATACGGTTTGTGCCCTCTAGCTCTTGATTGTGATTGAATCCGATGATAAATGCGTAGGTCGTGTAATTAGATAACGAGAGATGTCCCACTGTTCCGTTCAGCGTTACTTCCTTTCGGTCGCCAATGCTCCAATAATTCGCGCCCTGTCCCGCGTCGGAAACGGACTTGATAACGCTCCACTCGTTATTGTTGAGCGTAGAGCTCGCGAACAAGAGCGCCACCGCGTAGCGGCCCGTGATGGATACGGTTTTTGTGTCGGACGTTTGCCCGTCCAGCGTTGCAGATACGCTCCATGTGCCGGTTTCCGGCACGGTAAGCGTACATGTTCCATTGACCGATGTGCCGCTCACAGACAGACTTTCTTTTGTCGCAGTGACGGTTGCACCAGATTCCACAGTTACAATGATTTGCAGTTCTGTGCCGGTTTGAATAGCCTGAATGGCTGTCACAAATCCGTCCGGATATACAAGCGAATCCGTTGTGCCGCCTTTCTCTCGGATAGCTGATGCCACTTTTGTTAGGTCAGTTGTATTTGTCAAATATTCAGCCATTAGAAGCTACCTCCATTCGCGTTTGCGATCTCTACAGCCGCCCATGCCCCATTTACTACTCGTAGGAATTTTCCATTATCAGAGGTAGTGACAGCGGGGACTTCGCGAACCGTGATAGTTCCGGTTTTACCATTTACACTTGTTACAGGAGCAGATTTAATATAATCCACACCTTCTACAGCGACTTCCCATGCAGTTGGAACTCCACTGGAATCTACAGATTTTACCTTAATCAGGTCTCCGACCGCTGCGCCGGACGAGATGAGTTTGTCCTGCTTCGCTGCGAGAGCCGTGTTGAGGTCATTTTCGGTCTGGAATTTTGCGTCATTATCAAGGTCAGAAGACTTTCCGCTGAATGCGACCGTCTTCAAATCAGAGAACCATTTTGCGATTTTCCCAAAAAGGACAGAAAGCTTGTCGCCAGAAGCAACATTTTCGCGTGCTGCTGCCTGTTCAAAAGTCGCAGTTGTCTTGGAAGAATCGCCAGTCTTCTTGAGGTAATCAGTGGTAACAAAGTCTTCCGTGGCAAGCTTCTTCGAGCCGTTGTCCATGCCGGTGCCGCTGGTAGATCCGACGTAGACGTCGCCGGCATACCATGCGTTGCCGTTCCAGTCCATTGTGTGAGCATTGGAGCGGTTCGAATTGGAAGTTCCATTGCCCACGATATGCTGATAAGTACCACGGCCGGAAGGTTCATTTCCAGACGGGTCCTGAACGTTGTACTCACCCTCTACATGCTGAGAGCGGTTCGCTGCGATCGTGCCAGTTCCTTCGGCGTGTGCAACTTGTCCGGAAGCCTCAGTGGAGGAACCTTCTGCATGAGAATAATCACCAGTAGCTTTCGTGCCGTTGTTCTGCGCGTGAGAGGCACTTCCGGATGCAACTGCTCCGTTACCTTCTGCATGAGCACTGGCTGCGGATGCAGATGTACCGGAGCCAAACGCCGTCGCGTTTGCACCGGAAGTAGCTGCTGCACCCGCCTGCTTCAGCGCGCCAGCCCCGGCCCCGTTCTCAAGGTTCGTCGCAGTGGAGCGTTCTTCCACGTCTTTCTTACGAGGAATCGATAAGTCCTCATTGTATTTCGTAAGGTTTCTCATGTGATTTCCTCCTGCATGTTAATTAGAAGCACCATGCCGCCGCGATACCGTCCTCATTAGACGCGACGCTCCAGTCTGCTTCGCCGCTCCATCCCGTTCTGCAGAAGCAGCTGGTCTCGTTGAGTCTCGGCGAGCGCAGATACCACGCGCGGTTTTTCTTCCGGTTGGCCGCCGTCTGGTAATACTCGTACTGCGTGCCCTCGCCCGCATAGGAGAATGTCCGTGTTCCCTGCACCTCGATCTCCGACAACAGGAACATCGTATCCTCCGTCGTGTCGATAGCCGAGCTGGCGTTGCCTGCCGAGGTTTTCTTCGTCACAGCTTTCATCGCAGCCACGACCTCCGCCGGCATTACCTTTTTCATGTCCGGGAATGCGGTAAACTTCCGCACTAGACAGTTCACCCAGCCGCAGTTGTTATACGCATCGCCGTTCATCTTGTACTTCGTCGCGTAGGTCGTGTGCATCTGGAACGTCAGCGGAGCTTTGCCCGAGCCGTCGGCGTAGTCATCGTGATTCTTGCCGATGATGTCGATTGCGTAGGTATTGTTGTCGATTGTCATGTTGCAGCTGTCGCCAACGTTCCATGTGTCAGGAACTTCTTTGTTATGCACAGCGGCAATGATGTCGGGCCAGCTGTTCTCAGAGAATACAGCCTTGATTGAAACGACGCTAATCGCTTGCGTCGTGGTCGCAGTAACATCGAACTCTGTAAATCTGATTGTAATCGCGGTATCACCCGTCGCGGCGACCGTGGGCGAGTACGTGAATCCAGTTGTCACTTCTCTGGTCGCGCCATTGGAATACGTTGCTTCCAGTACCATTCCGGAAACGTCAATGGTCTCGTCCGCTTTATATTCAGTCATGGTCGGTGGTGTCTTTACCGCAATGCTGGAAAGCTTAATTCCTCCAGATTTCTTATAAATCGTGTTTACAATCATATAGCAGCCTCTTGAATGCTAACCAAGATATTGATATCGTCAGTTGGGATTGTATCGCATGTAAAGGTCAGAAAGTTTTCCGCCTGCGAGCGAAGCCAGACACCGGCTGCGTAGTATGCGTCCTGCATGGATGAAACAGGAGCAGCCTCAATCAACTGCTTCGTTTCATCAGCGGAGATTCCGTCAACAACAATAGATTGCTGCATTGTAGCGCCGTCCCACGCGGAAGCCGGAAGTGTTGCCTGTGCGATCTTCACCATAGCAAGGACGACGTTTTCCTTCGTCGGGACTGCTAGATCGTTATCGTATTTTGAAAGGTTCTTCATTTTACACCTCCAACCATCTGCATCAAGCAGCACCCCAAAAGAATTTCTGAGGTGTTCTTTGATGCCCCCGGATTTCTCCGGGGGCTATAACGTGCAAATCAGCCGATTGCAACGACCTTGTATGTGCCAGCCGCCAGAGTGGTGGCAGTGGAATCAGTCTGGTTGATAACAACAGTGATGCTGTTGTCCTCGTTCAGAGAGACATCTGCAATTACCATGTCGTTGGTAGCAGCTTCGTACACCTGAACCAGCATCGGGAACGTGGGGCCGTTAGCCTGTGCCGCAATGGTCCACGTGTAAGCGCCGCCTACAGCCGTCAGGACGGGGTTGTTAGTGCTGTACTTCTTAAGGTGTACCGGCATAGCCTGCCAAGTCGGGGCAGTATCTGCGCCGCCGGAAACCAGAATCTGACCGGCTTCACCGGCCCCAGTGGGAGCAAAGAAGGACGGGTCCTTCGTAGCCGTACCATTGAGGGTGATGGTGTTGTTGGTAGCACCTTCGGCAACGGCATCCAGTTTAGTCTTGTCTTCCTTACTGAACTGCGTGTAGGTGGTGCCTGCGCCGATGTCATCCTGCGTCAGGACAACGACACCAGTCTTGCCGTTGACAGAGTTGACGTCAGACGGGTTGCAGAGCACGTAGGTCGTGCCGCCCCAGCGATACTGCTTGTTCTGGTAAGCACCTTCCGTCATGACAACGTAGATCTTACCAGTTTCCGGAGTCAGGGCTTCGCCGCCAGCGGTCAGGGACAGCCAGTCAGCTGCAAGCGGGGTCTCGCCGACGATGTAGGCTTCCACAACGTCATCGACGTAGCTAGGCAGCTGGGCAGCCGGAACAAGGCCGTCAGCACCGAGGGTCGCAACGCCGTTCGCCACGCCTTTCTCGGAAGCAGGAATCTTGGAGTTGAGCTGTTCCTGCGCGTCAGAGGTGAGGCCAGTGATGTACTGTGCGCCAACGATCTCCTTCGCCTCAATGGCAGTGACGTGGCCGGCAGCATCAACAGTGACGCCTACAGTGTGCGTGGCATCGCCGTATGCGCCAGCAGTTGCACCGGAGAATGCGTGACCGACGGTGATGGTCTTCTCCGTAGGATCAGCAGCAACATGCGTCCACTTGTCACCAGAGGCCAGCGTGAAAGTGTCCGTCTTGGAGCTCGCGGAAACGGTAACTGCAGCAGTTTGACCGGCGACCTCAGTCGTATCGTTCTCACTCTGCTTTGGGACGTTGATGTTTGACCATGCGTTCTGGTTGACTTCACCGCCGCCGGCAACCGCGTTCTTGACCGCAGTGTCGAGGGCTGCCATAGCCTGCTGGATTGTCATGTCCTTTGCGACATAACCATCGTCAACAGGCGTATAGCCGGTCAGAGTCAGTTCGACGACATTCTTGGTGGTTACAGTGCCGGTGGAATCGAGGCCAACGATGACTGCACCGGTGCTGCCTTCCTGGTTGTAGACAACACCTACGGGCTTCCAGCGTTCGCCATCAAACTGATAAATGACCTTATCAGTGCTGTTGGTGTAAATCTGACCGAACTTCGGGTTCGCAGGTGCAGTAGCCAGCGGCTGAATGACAGCATTCTGAAGTTCATTTTTGCTGAGGTCAAGATTTACGAGGAAGGTTCTTTTGCTCATTTTACTTTCTCCTTTGCGTTAATTTAGATATGCAACTCCAGAAAACGGAGACGCAAACAACAGAATGACATTGTTGCTATCCACATACTGAACTTCTCCAACAACCTCAGAGCCGGCGCTGTCAGCAACCGTTACAGCCGGATATTTACCCATATTATGAGCGATTTCCCACTTCTTTTCGGCGGTTGCCTGTGTAAATGTGAAACTCTTGTCTCCACTCCCGCCGGATTCAGCCCCAAGATGTTTCAGCGTTTTATCCGGTTGGATGATATAAGCGTCAGCTGAAGAATCCGTCAGGACGTGAATGATCTGGCAGTAAAAGTACAGTGTGTCGGTCGAGCCAGGAGGACCAGCAGTTGCAGCAGCAGCTTGTGCTTCTTCGAGCGATGAGAAATACGAGTTGTATTCTGCTGGGATTGCAGACGTCATTGCGAAGGACACGCTCATGCCAAGCTTTGGAACGTTTGGAAGTGCCATCTTTGTTCCTCCTTTCTCAAATGGTTACGTTGTAGGTGTTCTTTGTGTCGTTTGGAGTTGCAAAATCCAGTGTATAGACTTTGTATGGAATCGAGAGATACGATGCCGCGCCCTCGACTTCTACCGTTGCCTGTGTAAATGCGGTCGTAATGTCGGCGTTCAGGCCATTTACGTCCTTGATGCTCGTTACATCTCGCAGGGTTGCCGGATATGCAATAATGACCCGCAGTGCGCCAACCGGAATCGTTACGCTGAACGTCGAGCCGTTTGTGTATGCTCGGTTGGATTTCTGCGCAAGGCCACGAATCACAGCACTATCCGTTGTTGCTTCCTTGTCGGTTGTCGTGCCGTAGAAGGAATTTCGGTATCCTGTGATTGCACTAGTGACAACAGATTTCGTCCCGCCCTTGATTTGACCAGCCGGGTATTCCTTATCCAGTGCTGTAAGAGGGATCTCACCATCGCTGTATGTACAGCTGAGGGTAATTCTGTAGTTTGCTCCATCTGGAACCGCATAGGCTGCAAACGTACCGCTCTGCTCCGCGATTTGTTCAGCCGTAACATTATTCGTTGCAGACCAGCTCTGCGCGACAACGCCTGTCGGCTTTGGTTTATACTCATAAGAGCCGGGATTCAGAGTTCCGCTATACGCAGGTGTAACGCTCGTTCCGACTTCATACGCCTTTGCAGTAGAGCTTGATACGCTCACAGACGGCTGCGTAATTGTTGGATTTTTATCTTGCGAGAAAGCGTCAAGGATAACGGCCTGCACGCTAATATTCTCTGCCGGGACTGTAACCTGCCCATCGACCGGCACGTATCGCCCAAACTGTTCCGTGAGCACAAGATCCTTCGTGAATAGAACTTGGTCTGCCGTCGGGGTCTCACCCGTACCGCCGCTGCCCGGCTTATACCAAAGAGCGCCGTTCTCATCGACTCCGACTTGTGCCGTCATCTCGTCGGTCTTCGGAATCGCCTTTACGCCGCCGAGCGTTTCTTCGCTGGCGACCGGAAGTTCATAAGGCTCCGGCTTATCGGTCAAACTGTTGTACGAACCATCAAAGGCCGACGTGCCAGCGCCGATGTTTTCCCTAGCCTGTTGCTTCTCTGCGTCAGAGAGTTCCTGCGCCGTTGTTTTTACCGCGTGTGTCTGAACTTCGCCAGTTTCGCCGTCCACCGATTTGACCGGGATGCCATTTTCCGTGATAAACTTGCTGTCATTTTCGAGCTGACTCGTTTTGGTAGGAATCTCGGTTGACTTCGCGTAACCATTCAGCGCTTCTTCGGTGATGTATCCGGCCCCATTTTTGAGGTCCTTATTATCTGTCGGAACAGTTATGTCAACCGTTTTATCAGTGATTGGCTGTTCAGTTCCGTTGACCGAGATGGTGTCGATTTTGCCGCCGTTCTCCGAAACGAACTTCGATATGCCGCCAGCTTCCGCGACTGTTCCATCCGGGTCATAAGTGGCTTTCAGCATATCTCCGCCGCCGGCGTTTTCGATTGCGTCTACGACAGCTTTTTCACTCGGTACTTTGTCTTCACTCGTTCCAAGCTGTTGGGTGATGTCATCCTTCGAAACCGCACCAACATCAGAAGCGTTGAGCTCGACTGCTCCCGTTTTCCCGTTTACGCTGGTTACTGGAGCAGCAGTGGTTTCCCATTCTGTCGGGTTTCCATTTTCATCGACGCTCTTTACTACCGGGATTTGACCAGGAGTAGCACCGGTGATGCCAAGGGAAGGATCTCCGCTTTCAACTACATAAGTGTCCGGAAGGCCCGGAAACTTTATTGTTTTTAATGGAATATTCGCCATAGTGCGGTCCCCTCTTTCTTATTCCCAAAAAATACTGATGTTTCCGGCACCGTCATCCTTCACTCCGGCTCCGGGAATACTGGTAATTACAACGTTTCCGCTGCCAATATCTGCCGCGCCGAATGTGCCAGCGCCAATGTTTTCTCGCGCCTGCAGTTTCTGCTCTGCAGTCAGTTCCTGCGCCTGATCGTACAGGACTGCGCCGGTCCCGGCCTTATCTGCGCCGATGTTCTTGCGTGCCTGTTCTTGCTGTTCTTCTGTGAGATCTTGCTGGATGTCATACCGGACCGTGCCTTCCGGCGTAACTGTGACGCCAGCTGCATTGATTCGGATATAAATAAGCCCAGTAATTCCGCTGTTATCGGACGTATTTCGGTTGACGCTGCTACCTGTCGAGTCGTCTTTTCCGATGATTCCCCGGCTCAAAGCCTTCGCAACGTCAATTGACTCGCCAGAACCGCCAAAAATTGATCCGTCCGAGAACTCCACTCTTGCCTGCGGCTCAACATAGCCACGCATGGCAAATGTCTGTTTTTGCGTGAGCGGCATCATCCACTTTCCGTTTTCATAGGTGACGTTTCCTGGATACTGCCTTGAAAGACTGCCGAGATTCAAAATCACGGTTTTCACGATATCGGGCGTAATGAGCGTCCCATCCAGCGCCTGCAGCATAAAAGGGACTGCGTATTTATCGCCCTGTGTCATTGAAACTGCCATCAGATCCCCTCCAGCTTGATTTTTGCGCTTACGCTCTTATCGCCATAGGTCGCTGTAACGATCAGCGGTTTTGTGTCACCTTGCCAGCATGTAATCGTCACGGAGTTGTCACTGATATCCGCACTGTACGCCATTGTGTCCGGACCTTCGAATGTGTACGTGACTATATCTTCCGTCTGCTCACCGAGGTCAAAGTATGCTGCCGTCAGCGTCGCACTTTCATAGGCTTTCAGCCGTTCCGGAGTAGTCCCGAGGAACGCAACTTCCGGCTCTTCCGAAATGGGCTCTACGATCAATTCATAATCCATAAAAATGTCCTGATTCTGCGCCAGCGAGCATCGGATCACACATTTTCCTCCGGAGACGGCCGTAACGAGTCCATCAGGTCTCACGATTGCCACCTCATCATTCAGTGACGTCCAAATGTAATTCACCGGGTGTGATTCTGTGCTCGCTGCGTATTCTCCGCAGCGGATACTTGTAGCGGTCAGCAAGCCCTTCTGACCGGCTTTTATCTTTGGCTGTCCGTTCACTCGGATTTCCCAAGAAAACGTCTTGCCGCCTGCCACATGACGCGCCATGTCATCTATTTCTTCGTTCGGCGGTTCATACCGAGCAGTAAATTCAAGCAGCCGGACCGAATCATAGTCTCCGGTAAACTCCTGCGCATAATCGCCGAAGCCGGTGATGTGGTAGGCAGCTGACCCCAGAATGATTCTGCTGTTTGTGTTCAGTTTCTTCGTCTCTTCGTTTCGCTGACATGTGATATTGACATAGCCCTTGGTGATAAGGGCATATTCCTGCATGTCACTTTCATTCGCGGTCAAGATCGCCTTTTCAACACAAATCGGTTCTTTCAGGAGATTGCCGTACCAGTCCAGGTGATTCCACGTTGACCGGCATCTCTGGGCCACACCACTGCCAGTTGCATTGGAAATGTTCTGCGGGTTTGTGACAATCCAAATGCTTCCCATTGCTTCGATTTTTGTTCCTTCTGGAACGTATTCGATGCTTTCGTCTGCAAATATGATGTTTTTATAGTCATCTTGCTTGCGAAGCGTAGACGCCGTTTCAGGAGCAATATCCGCCATGCGGATCATCGTTGTTTCCCATTCATACGGCGCATCCGGATTCAGTCCCTGCACACGGACTTTGATGAAATTTGTAGCGTACTTTGCATACTGATGTACAAATTCCGCACTAGGATCTCCAAGGTATTGCCGCTGCCGGCCAGCATATTGCGCCGGCGCATTTCGAATTGCTGTCTTCAGTCGGCCAGACACAATCAGGCCGTTCGTGATGTTGTCCGAGATCGGCATGATATCCAGCCACCTTTCTGAGTTTGAATCAGAGCATCGAGAACACGCGCCGCATGGGGTTTACTCTGCGCATGTAGGCGCATTCCTGCTCATATCCACGCAGCTCTGAATAGAAGAGCTGTAGATTTTCCTTGTAACGCGCCGTCGATTCCTTCATCGTCGTGTTCTCGTTCGGCGTGTTGAAGCTCTTATCCTTGACCTTCGGCTGGATGTTCAGCCACTCCCGGTTGAACCGGTTATCCCATGTCACCGCGATTGCCAGCCCGAGAAGCCGCTTTTGCCGGAACGTCAGGTCGTGTGCGAACTGTCCGTCCGTGTAAAAGTCCAGCCTGTACTCCACATCGGCGCTGTCCTGCTGCGGGAATGTCACCACGCCGGTTTCTAGATCATACGTAAAGTCCGTATATGGGAAGAACGCCGCATCGCCGTTTCGTGCATACTGCACACTCACGCAGTTGCAAAGCTCATAGCCGATTTTTCCGGTTTCGATGACAGTCTCCTGCGTTGTACTGATCTGGTCGCTTGTCCACTCAAAGTCAGCGTACTGAGGCTCCACGAGGCCGTCTGTCAGGTACACCAGTAGTTCAGGTGGACTTTTCAGCATTGGGATTGCCATCCCCATCCAAGAACTCATGCGACGGAAGAAAAGTGCCGCGTCAGTTCTCAGATCATCTTGCATCCGGTCATCGCCGATTACGACCATTGCAGAGTTCGTAATGATGTCGCTCCAAGCAGTCCCCATTATTCCCAATCCTCGCTTTCATACGAGTCTCTATCCATGACTGCCCTGTACTCTTCCCGAATACAATTTGCGGCGGTTTCATCCTGAATCAGTTCCAGAAGTTCCTCAATTACGCCGCAAAGCGCTTCGATTTTTTCCTTACTGTCCATGATGTGACCGCCGCCTTTCCCATATCATTAAGCCGTGACAGTGACAGTGCATTGTGCCTGGCCTGCCAGATAATTTTCATTTTCATCCTGCGTGACGGTGATAACCGTCTCACCAGCAGTCAACGCTTCAACAGTGACGTTCGAGCTTTCGTCGACATCACCCAGAGTTGCAACCTCTGGCGCGCTGTTCTCCACGTGCATCTCCCCATTGGAGCTGGTCGTGATTCTAAATGTATCGCTCGTTCCGGCTGACATCTCCAGCGCCTCCGGGCTGACGCTCAGGCCAGCAGCCGCCTTCGCAATCGTCCACGGAACGATAATTGTTCCCTTGTAGTCCCCCTTGCCGTCAATGCGCAGAGAATAGGCCCCGGCGTTCGTGCCGGTATTGTCTGCGACGGCATAGTCTGTGTCTTCCGTCAGCGCATTACCGCCGAGTGTTACGCTTTTAACCTCTTTGGTCTGCTCGCTGCCGGTATAGGTGAGTGCATCGCCGACAACGACATCGGCGCTTTCCAGATTCAGTTTGACGGTCATAGATTCTTCGAGGTTGTAGAAGAATCCGACCCGTACTCCATTGGCCGTGATGATATAACCGCCAATCGCCAGCTCATATTCGCCAGCTTTTGTCTGTGGGATCTCATATCCGCCACGGGAGATCTTCGCGCCAGAGACAGTTGAAATCGCTACAACGCCGTGTGTTTTGTTCGCCATCCCCCACCGGACGTGCAGATAAGTAAGCGTTGCAGCCGCGTTGAAGACAATGTACTCAATCGGGCCGTTGTATCGGACCGTGTAGACCGTTCCTTCCTGCACGGCGGTCAGTTGTGTCTCTCGGTTGAGTTTCACGGTAAAAGCTGCCGCCGATTGCATTTCGACGCCGAGGATATCCGCTTCTGAGCCACGCCAGTCAAGGCCAGGGAAGCCATTCTGTACTGCAGTGCGGATATCCGGCAGGACGTTCATATTCGCCGCGTATGCGGACGCAGGCACAAAGGAAAATTCACTATAGACAGGACTACTCATTTCAAAACCTCTTTCCTGCGCCCGGATACGGCGCAAAGTTTACTGCGCGTCGCGCGCGTTCATTTCTTCAATGATGGAGACAAAATCACCCTTCGGATTCTTTGCAGTCTTACTCAGCTCGTTCAGCTGAACCACAATGTTACGAGTCACATAGGGGCTTCCGCTCTGGTATGCCTCGGCATATCGCTGTGCAACCATTTTCTTGTGGCCTTCGCAGAGGTTCGGGTAGATCTCCAGCATCTTATCGCCGAGCTCGACCATCTTTGCAAACGCCTGTTTATCCAGCAACTCGCCATCCTTATAGTCAACGCCAAGGACTTCACGTTCCTCATCCGTCAGGCCGGACACGATAATGAGCCAGCGCTTCTTGAGGAAGTACCGGTTGAGCTCCGTGAGCACTCTGGACAGATCTTTCTTGGGAACATAGAAGCTTCCGGTTTTGCCAGTGACCTGACCATACAGGCCACCTTCACCGAAGAAGACCGTATTGTCTTCCGCAACCTCGGCCTGCCAGAGGAACTGCACCATTTCTGTATCATTCGATACCTGCACGATTTGAGGCACGACTGCGGGCTTTGCTTGGAAATCAGCAGCTGCTTTTGCAACCGCTTCCGCAATCATTTTCTGGACATCAGCCATCGTAAAGGTCGGTTCTGCTGCAATCGGAGCTTTCTTTGGAACTTCCACAGTCTCGCCTTTCAACGTGGGGTCCAGAGTAGTCAGCGGCGTTTCGCTGCCATCTTGGCCGATTCCGATTACGTCCTCTGCGTTGACAGTCAGAACGTTATCTTCGCCAGCTACTGCCTTCTCCGCAGTATTGGTCGTCTGATCTTCTTCCGGGACATCGAAGAAAGCGACTTCTTCTTTGACTTCCTCTGCTGCAGGTGTCTTCTTCGGTCTTCCGGGTTTCTTTCCAGTGTTCTTGCTTTCAGCCATATCGCACACTCCTTCCAGATTTTATGGCTATTCCTCCACAAATGTTGGCTCCGAACGGACTCGAACCGTCTCTTACAGCACCATGCGGAGCCATATGGTGCGGGACGGGCTGGAGGTAAGACCCGCCCCGCAAAAGGAGGAACGCTTAAATAGTAAAGTGGGCCAGTCTGCTGGAGAAAATTGCCACAGAATCGAGTGCAATCGTGAGGTTAATCCCGATTTCGAAATTAGAGGCGCGCGCGGGATCGATCTCGAGGGTGATGGGCGTAGCGGAGTTGTAAGCGATGGTCATCGGCTTTCTGCTGTTCGCGGCCATCATCCAAATGTCGTTTGCAGACAGGATGGTGGTAGGCGCAGTGTTGAGGTTGACCGGGCTCACAGCATCACGCAGCGGCATCAGGCGCACGCCAAGGAACTCGCCCAGCATACCGGTGCTGTTGTAGCGTTCGCCGAGCAACATTGCCAGCGCAGCATCCATGTTGACGTTGGTGGAGCCAGTTGCCTGAGTCGGCAGGACCTTGCCCAGAGCGACCGCAGAACCAGTGGCAAACAGGTTCGAAGTGACCGTGTTGTTGAGGGCCGCGACCTTATTGGCAGCGGAGAGCCAGTTCTGGTTGGAGAACGTGAAGTTCAGGTTGGCCGGAATCAGGGTGGTGTCTGCGGCAGCCGCAGTCAGAGCGGCATTCCACATGCCCATCGTCTTGGCGTACATACCAGCGACGATATTGGCGAAGAAGACGCCGAAGTCCTGATTGTTGCCCACCAGCTGGAACCACTTCGCAACGATCTGCGCGGTCTTGGGCTGCGGGTTGAGGGTGTAGTCCTTGGAGTAGAAGCGGTTGCTGGGAACGCTTCTGGACGCGCCCCAAGAGGAATCCTGGAACACGGGGATATCGTTGGAACCAACGGAGATGGCGTAGGTCTCGCCGAAGCCGACCTCAACGACATCTGCGAAGCGATCAACAGCCTCGGAATAGACGGAAGCGATGATCGGGGTCACGATTTCCTGATAGATGCCCTGCAGAACACGATAGAACGCAGAGTTGCCGTAGAAACGCTGGCCGTTGCGTTTGAAGTCCTCAAAGTCAACGGGGGCAGCTTCGCCGGTCTGCGCGCAGCAGATCTTGGCTGCATACATCAGGTGCTCGCGCTGGAACTTCTCGTTCAGTTCCTTGTAGCCCTTCGGAGTCAGCATGTGCTGGACACCGGCAGAGCTCAGGCCATTGGCCGCCATGATAGCGGACTTACCGTTGGCTGCGTGCTCATAGAAGAGGACTCTGCCCTTCGACACGATATCGGCGCGCTCATCGTTGGCCGCATTGACCATAAAAACAGACGGAGAAACGCTGTTCAGATTGATTTTCGGCATGTTAATTCACTCCTTCCTTATGCGTAGACCTTGCAAGCCTGCACGTCGACATACTCGAAGCTGGCAGTCGTACCTTCGGTGAACTTGCCGGTGTCGAGCAGTTTGAAGTACAGCGCGCCATTTGCAGTCGGAGCGGCTGCGGCGGGCTTCAGCTGGCCTGCATCGATGGTGAAGAACGTATTGGTGCTGATTTCAGCGTTGACGTTGCCAATACCGAAGCGGTACGCATGGTCGCCGTCGAAGACGATCTTGGTGAACGTGCCGTCGCGGCCAGCAGGAATGCCAAGGCCAAGAGTCTCGGTGCCGACAGCGTACATGTTGCCGTGCTTGCCCTGAAGCATCTGAACTTCGTAGGTGTTCGCGGCATAGACGACCTCACCAGCGTTGGTGGTGGAAGTCGCGTCATTCATGTACCACGCGTTCTCGTTCTTGACGCCGGTAAAACCTTCGCACGGCAGTTGACCGTTGCGAATGACCAGACGGCCGGCATCGCAGTCCGCATCAGCGCTGGAAGCCTGGTATCTACCGGTGACATTGATGAGGTCATCGCGGAAGTTGTTGGTCACGCGAGCCTCGAATGCAGTTTTTTCAGTAAACATTTCGTTTCACTCCTCTCTCACTTTTCAGTGGCAGCTTCGACGCCCCACTTGGCAATCAGACCAGCCATCGTACCGTCATCCGCTGCGCCGCTGTTCTGATTGAACTTGTCCCAGGCGTAGACCGTCTTGTTACGGTTTGCGTTCGCAGCATCCAGTCTCTCAACCGCTTCGCCGCAGACGGCGTAAACAGCCTTGGCGACCTCTGCTTCGCCGATCCAGTTCCGGTCCTTGTCGCACTTGTTGGTGTAAAGGCCGGCTTCGATATCGGTCAGGATGGGAGCAATCTCGCTCTCGGCGATCTTCTGCTCGCGGTTTGCATTAAACTTTGCGAGAGTCGCCTTCGCCTTGTCCTTGGCCGCATTCAGCCGACGCTTGTCCTCGAATTCCTGCATGGCGCTGAGCTGTGCCTTGGTCTCGTCGAGTTCTCTGCTCAGAGAAGTGACCTTCTCTTCAGCAGCATTCAGGCGAGTGGTGTTTTCCATGCCGACCAGTTCCATGAAGTCCTGAGCTTCCATGGTGATGCAGTCCTCGCCCATCTGCATGGTGGTGTTGACAGACATGTTCTGGTAACGTTCGGGGACGATGGTCTCGGCCGCGTTCTCGATGACGTAATACTTGTAAGCGCCGTCTTTCGCCATCAGGCAGACATAGACCTTACCGTCTTGCTCGCCTGCGGCCAGAACCTTATAATCCGTGAAACGCGCTGCCAGTTCCGCAAGCTGTCTCTTGTTATAAGTTTTCAAGTCTTTCACTCCTTCGTGTGATAAGCTCCCGTTATTCGGGGCGTTGTTTGTATCCGGGGCCTTCTGCAAAGATGCCGCTTTGAGCTTCAAAGTCTTAAATTCTTCATCAAACGCGGCAAGTCGAGCGATGTTGGCCCCCGGAATAGCCGGAGCAACGCCCGCGCCCAAAATTGTGACGCCCACTCCAGACCAGACATCTTCAACTTCGATGTCTCCGTCCATGTGGTTTTCGTCTATCAAGGTCTCCACAGACACATCCATGCGCCCTGTTCGCACGATTTCGTCCACGGTTTCCTTTGCGTAGAAAGCAAAGAGCTTTCCGCGCGCCACAATCCAGGTCTGACCATCCCTCTGTTGGAGGGAGAAATCACGTTCATCGTCTGACAGCGTTCCGACAATGCGTTCTGCCGTCCCGTCCGTGTAGGAGTAATACTGCTCACCCGTTCTGGGGTCTGTTTTGCGCTGGCTGTTGTGCCCGTCGCCGATTTTCCCCATGACATAGGCAATCAAAATCGGCCGTCCTACGAACGTTTTGTAGTATTTTTCTAAGTTCTGGTAGCTCCATCTGTTACGGTTGACGCCTTCGCGCATCAGCCACAGCTCAACGCCGAACTCGTAAGGATTCAGCTTTTGGAGAACTTTGAGCTGGCCGGTCGCCATGACCTTCTGATTCTTCGTCAGCGGCATTGTCAATCACCGTCCTCTTCAAAGAGCTCTTCAATCCAACCGTCAAAGCTGGTCGCGCTCATTTCGTGTTCGGAGTACATTTGCCACGCATACAGGAACTTCTCGTAGCTGGCACTGTTCTCCATCTGGAGGTTTTCGAAGCCCCGTCCGAGCGGATAAAGCCCGTTTTCATCGCAGACCTCCACGCATTTGCGCAGAGCATCTTCGATTCTCTGAAGCATGTCGATGATGGACTCAAACACTCCATCCAGATCGTCAGGACGGCCATCGTACTCTACGGTCGCCGGATAGACTTGCAGGATATGCCGTTGATGCAGCAGGTCCCCAACAACATCGAAGCGTTGCGGCTGCAGGTGAGCCAGTCTGTGGATGGCGTCTGCCGTTTTCGGCATTCCGAACTCGATCAGCACCCATTCCTTCAGCGTGTCGAGTCCGCGCGCCGCATCCTGATACGCGCCAGTCACATCCTTTGCGGCATCTCTCACGGCAGCGAGAGCACCGTTTTCAAAATCAAACCGTTCTTTCAGTCGAGCCATTTCGGCTATCTCCTTTCCGTGAAAATGAAAAAGAGCTAACGGCACATCTCTGTGTCGTTAGCTCCACTAGCTCTTCCACACCGCTGCTCCGGTGTGGGATTCTCTATTAACCCAGCCTTTCCTACCTAAACACCTCGCGCATCAGCGCAAGCCTTCGGCTTGGATGGGAGAGTCTTTTACAAGGTCCCGCTTTGCAAGGACTTTTACCGTATCTTCTACGATGCGGTAGCCGTCCTTTGTGCGTTGTATCCTTATATCTCTGTTATTATTAAGCGCCATATTGATAATGTGGAGGTCTTCTTCACTGACAAATTTAATCATTGGTGCCTCCGTATTGGTCAATCATGGTTTCGCTACCGTCAGTTGTCGCACTTCCGTCACCTTTTGGACGCCCTGGGCTCTGCGGCGGCAACTTGGATTTGTCCTGAGACGCACTATACGAGGTAATCAGCGGAATACGCTTGTCCAGAATCCCACTGTTATAAACCGCATCAGACAGGCACATATCGTCCAGAATGGAGCGGTCAAGCAGCGCATTATAGATAATGGTATCCGGCAAGATGCCATGCTCCATCCCCTTCATGCACCGGTCAAGCATCTTCTCATCTTCCGAAATGTCTCCGAACATGACGAACTTCCACTCGTACCGAGGGTTAAGCTTTTTGATGATTGCATTCATCATCCGCTCATAGCCACGATAGACTGTCTGCATGAACTTGCTTTCAATTTGAAGCGAGATCTGCGCTGTACCGGCTTTCGGATCATCCCCAAGCGGGATAATCGCGCCCATGCCAGCTTGGCTCATGGTGTCACTGTACCCCTGCTTCACAATGTCCATTGCGGACGGGGCTTCGGACAGACTTTCCAGTTTCAAGTTCGCCGCAGGGGCGAGATACAGTCCTATGCCACTGGTATTATTTGACTGAAGCATGTCGTACCAAACAGCTTCAAAGAACAGCCTTCCGGCGTTACTGAGTCTGTACTGGTCATCGCCGGCAGCAGTTTTTTCATCCCGATACGGGATCTCACCATGAAGCAGGCTCACCAACGGGTTTTGAATCAACTCCAACTGGATCTGTTCCATCTGCGCGAGCTGGATCATATTGAGGAATAGCCCCGCGAATGGAGAGATCGCCGTGCGGCTCACATCATCGGCTTCAAAGGTAAATACCTCATCCGCCGGGAGGTACACCCAGTAATACCAGCGGCCATTCTGATAGTAGACATCCGGCTGCCCCGGCATGTCACCCTGCGCTTGGATGAGCTGGAACTTCTGCATGTCAATGCGCGTCTTCTGTGCAAAGACCATCGTCGAGCCGACGCCCTTCGGCCGCTGCACAACGCTGCTAAAATCATACAGATACGGCGTAAACAGGTCTCCGAACTGCTCCGGGACGCATCCCGGCTGCAAGAAGTACATCATATTGAAAGCTACGGTGTACTTCGAAACGCTGTTGTATCCCGTAATTTTCGTCCAATCGCTTGGAAGCTGCTGCATAAAGGCGTAGTTGACCTTGTTGTGGCTCTTATCTACACTATAGCGAGGATAGTAGAAGACTTTCCCTTCCACTCCGACCTGACCTACGATCTGATGGGCCGTTTCCTTCGGTTTAAACTCTTCGCGCAGCTTTTCAAGCAGTTTCCATTCGCGCATGAACTCGTCCTTCTTGGTATCGGCCGAGTCCACCATTTTCGGCATCACATAGCTGTGATACGTCAACATGTCCTGATAGACTTTGCGAATATGGAAAAGTGGATATGCCGTGTATTCCAGAATATGCGCCACCTGCCGGAGCGGCTGTTCGCTCTCATACGGCTTGGTGAGCATTTCACCCACTTTATCCTTGGTGAAATTGACCGGCAGTGAAGAAATCTGCTTCACCCGTCGGTTCTGAATATACGGGTTTGCCATTCCGTATCGGCCAGAGTTTATGCCGGAGAACGCAGACGTAATGGCTGACATTGGCATTCCCTGATTCTCTGCCGCGAGCTGACGGAACCGATTGAAGATTTCGGGGAAAGACTCATATTGAAGTTTACTGAGCTCGCTCGTCTCTATCGCCATGGTCTTCCTCTCCCTTCTTGTTCTCACCGGCCAGTTTCTTGCGCTCCACTTCCAGAGCTGCAGCGAACTGGTCAACCATCCGGCTCAGGTTCGCCATTGTCTCCGGCTTCTCCTTTTCCAGCCGTTCCCGCAGGAGTGTCGCCGCGCAGCTCATGATCCAGTCCACATCGGCCGTGCTGAGGCGCTTCAGGTCCTCTCCGTTTATAGCAAGGCTTTCTTTTGGCTGTTCCCCTGCCGTGTAAATCAGGATATAGCCCGGAGCAATCCGACTAAATCGCTCCATCATGGCCGTTTCCACAGATTCCTGCGTAACGCGCAGGGCGTACAGACTGTAGACCTTTTCTTCTGCCATATCAGAATATCCTTCCTCCACGTCTCTGCGTCACAAGCCGGCCACCGCTGCCCTGTCGTCCTCCAACGTTCCGAACCGTGTTTTTGTCTTTGTATCTTGACAGTACGGCGTCCCAATCGCTTTTCTTTTTGACCTCGCTCAAGGCGAGTTCACGTTCAAGCTTCTGAGCCAGCCGCAGGCCGTATTTTATAGCTGACCAGCTGTCTCTCTGTATTGCGCGGGAAATACGCTTCTCGCTGAATCCAGCGCCCGACGGAACCGCCTTCAGGTTCTGAATCTGTCCAGAAAGTTCTCGGGTCTTCTGATACGGCCGTGCGATCTGATAATCCAAATCATCGTCCTTGATCTTATGAAGCCGTTTGTAGGCTTCCACGCCTTCGCGGGTGTTCATCGTCAAGAGCTGCACATTGTGGTTATCAAACTGCGTCTGTGCATACCGGATCATCTCAACATCTGGATCTGTGACGCCGCTTCCGCCGGCTTTGATGGGGTAAATGATAGGCAACGCGCCATCAAGCTCCAGCGCCGTATATTCCGTATGATCTAGGATGCACAGTGGTGGTAATCCATCGCCGAGATCTTTCATCAGGTCCTCGATGACCGCCTTGCCGTACTGCCATCCGTCGATTGCGATATAGGTGGTGTTTCCACCATCAAAGCAGAACCGATACCACACATCCTTCAGCTTTCTCGCCTGTTTCATGGCGTTGTCAGGTGGCGGCCAATCGTCCAGCCACACAAGCTGTTTCAGGTATCTGTCCCGCTTCAAGAAATCATCCTGCTTCGTGAGTTTCCAGACGCCAACGGCGCATTTTGCGTTCTTCTTCGCGTCTTCGTAGGAAACGTCGTAGCAGACGACGTATATTACATCCTTCGGGTCTGTCTTGCATCCGGGGTACTTGCAGCAGTGCTGCCGCTCCATAGACTGCAGGCAGCAGCTCTCAGAAAGGCTTTCGTCCGAGATAATGGGATATTCGTCCGCGCCGGTATATCGACTCTCCATCTCACGCATCCAGCGCTCCGGGGTCAGTTTCGATCTCAGTTTCTGCGCCCAGGAGTACGGACGCATCTGCTGCAGAATAACGCATTGATACGGGACGTCCATTTGGAAACTGCTGTCCCCATTTTGCATTCCCTTGCGAACTTCGCAGCGAACCAGAAATGCGTGATTCTGCTTCCTTCCCGCGCTGGTAATCGAATGGTTCTTATATGCGACGAAGTTCTCGTCTTTCTCGCCGTTTACATTGTGCGCCAATCGGACGGCAGGAAGTGCGACTGTCGTGTATTCGTTGAAGTCAAACGCTGGCGGTTCTTCCTGTGCAAACTCTTCCGCGATAACCGCATGAAGGTTATCGCCACGTTTGGCCCCTATGTAGAAGAACGACCCATAATCTGTTGTGATTCTGAAATCGTCCTTGCTTTCCGCTGCAATGCGCCAGTGTTTTGTAATGCACGGATAGCTTTTCGCTATGTCGGCATGTGTTTTACTTCCAATGTCTGCCAGCTGATTAAGCGCTGGACCAGTATAGAGCACGCGCGTGCCAGGCCATACGACACCGTTGATTTCCTCGCCAAGCATCTCCGAGTAGGTTTTGCTAAGTCCGCGAGTTCCCGTGATTGCTACATCCTGATACCGTGCGTTTGCACGCATCATGACGCGCTGCACAATTTCGAGTGTCTTATAGTCCGCATCATCGGCACGAAGTACATCCGCAAGTATATCTGGGAAGAACCTTCCGACCCAAATCAGAAAGCACCAAAAATCATTTTCGAAGTTACTGTAATCGCGTTGTTCAACCTCGCGTTTACTTACCCATCCAACTCCGGGTGCCCAAGCCTTACCATATCGTCTTGCCATAAGTTTTTATCATGCCTTTGCAGGTGGCATCTTTACATAGCCGAACCCTTCATACGCGGTTTTCTCCATCTCGTTCGGTTCTTCCGCAAACTCATGGAGATCATCTTTGATCCTTGCGCTGTCTGGGAGCGTCGAAAACTCCGGAAGCGAATCATTCATACGCGAAGTGTTGATAATTGCGAGAAGCATCTGCTCTGCAGCGTCTTTCGTATAAGAATACTTGGGTCTGCGGTGGAAAAGGAGCTCAAATGCAGTGTCTGGGTCTACCGGTTTACCGTTCTTCATTAAGCCAGCCTTTTCGAGCCGTTCAGTAATTCCGTCGATTCGGATTTCCTCTACTGGCTTGGCATCGCGCTTTCTGAGGTTATCACTCGCTAAGTTTTCCTGAATGATGGCTGACAGTTTTCTTGCTGCATCGAATTTTCCAGCATCAGAAGCATCGTTCATTTGCTTCGTCCATTTGGACACGTTGCGGAGAATGAGCTGTTGTTTTGCGCTCAGAGCATCTTCGCCACCCAAATCTGACGCAAGGACAGTGTAAATCCTGTCAAACTCTGCATAGTCTTCATTGGTGTATGGATGCTCGTCGTTTCCAGTTCCCCAGTCCTTCCGCTGCCGCACCGTGCCGGCTTTGGCTGACTGTGCATTCTTTTCAGCGTAAACAGCCTTCGTGAACTCACCGTCTTTCAGGCCCTCGCCAAATATCTTTGTGATATCAGTCAGGCCATCGAGGAAGCCGTAACGCTCGCCGCTCTTGCTGGCATCCAGTTTCTTGATATGGAGGTTATCGAGGTACGAAAGCCACTTGTCACGCCCTTCATCGCGCGGCACGCAGTCGCGCGCAAACGGAACATCATATTTGACGCAGCAATAGAAATACGCAAGGCTTTCTGAAGTCTTTTTTGCAAGCTGCGCGTAGTATTCTTGTTGTTCCAGTTCGCTGACTGCTTCGCTCATTTTTTCCTCCACAAACGACAAAAAGCGCTGGTTCGATACCTCTTCCAAAGGAAAAGCACCAAACCAGCGCATACATTTCTCTGTTTATTTTGCTTAATTATACCATACAATCAGAAAAAATGCAAGAGAAGTTGCATGTTTTTGTTTTAGTACCGGCTAAAACGGTCAGATTCTTTCATTGAAGCGTTCAGAACATCCGTGTCAATCTTCACACGCGCAGTTAATTTTCCGAACTGATTTAGGATGTAGTCCAGTGCCTTTTTCTTGGCCTCTTCAAAGTCCTCTGTTCCAAGATCGTGCCGTGATATATCTAACGGCCGGTACGAGAGGAACCACATGGCACCGCAGCCAGAAAAATGGTGGATTTTTACTTCCGTATCTTTGAGAGTGAATGTTGTCCCGGCTTTTGCGTCTGTTCCGGACGTCGCGTTACTTATCCAGTTCATTATCATTCTCCATTTCTTGCTCTTTGAGCCATTGCATAGTTCCCTGGTTGATTTCTCTAATAGCGGGTTTTGTTCCCTCTCCGCCGCCTTTACCCGGCATGAGTTCAACGCTGCATTTAATTGTTCCAGACTTATAACGCTTACTGCATACTGACGTCGTGTTTTTCATAGTGTTTCCTCCTTGTATCCAACGATGTCTTCTTCCGATATTCTCTCTGCGTAAATACGGTCCAGGAGTCTTGCGGGTGTTTGTATCCACCTTTCTCCGTCCCAACGTATGAACGAATAGTCTCCAGTTTGCGGTTTTATCTCAATTTGATTCATTTCCACATCAACATACCCACCGCAATACTCGCATTGGGCTTCCCATGGTGAGTGCGGCGCACCGCAGTTTGGGCAAACCGTTCTGTGAAGAATCTGCGCGGTTTTATCCGATAGTCCCTTCACCGGATACTCTTCGCCATCTAAAGTGAGTGTCCCAATCAGTTCGCCGATTTTCGCGTAAATCTTCTGTGGTGTTTCGTTCATTGCATCGTCGCGTTTCTTGTTAAGTTCTCGGATGCGGCGTTCTGCGTTTGCGTAGAAGTCTTCAAATTTCTCAGTATCGCCCATGAACTTCTAACCTCCCCGCGATATACGACACGCGCAAAGCAGTTGCCGTCAGCACGCCGATCTTTTCGTGTTTGCTGTCATTGCTCAGCACGTCTACCTCGAACGTGACATCATATGTCCCATCGCCGTTGTACTTCTGCGAAACGAATCTGTACTTGGTTCCTTCCAGTATCTCCGCGAAGTTGACTCCCGGCCCGATTTCCTTCAAAAAATCAAGTCTTTCTATCATCGGCTCCGCCCAATCGGAGAATTGCCGCATATGCTCAAGCGCTTCGTCCGCCTGCCGTGCAAATTCTGACAGTTCCCATTCCCGTCGCTTGCTTTCAGCGTCCCTCTGGCGTTTCTTTTGCTTCCATCTGGCATCACGCCACCTCTGGTCATGCTTCGCCATACGGTTCCTCCATCCCGTCCGTCAGGATTTCAATCGCTTTTTGCGTTCTATACACAATTTCTTGGATTCTAGGATCTTGAAGTCGTCTCAAATCTGCAACAGCATTGGCATATCTCACAATGTCACCGTGTTTTACAACGCCCGGAAGCATAAACACAGCATATTCCTCTTTACGCGCTTTAACGCGTTCCAAAATATTCTTGATGCACTTCTCGTCGATGTCAAAGCCCTTTTTCACCTCATAAACACCGCCGGTGATTGTGTTGCATACAAAAATGGTCTTGACTTCATCTTCTCTCATTTGTTATACGTCCCCAGTACGCCGCGCTCTGCCCTGTCATCGGCGCGCTTCGCCATCCACATTAGGGCTTCTTCAATATGCGTGATTGCGCAGGCGTTCTCCCTCGTGACAAATTCTCCCTTGTTGAAGGCCGTCAGCCTATCACGCACGATTTCCAAAAGGTCAGCATCCAAAACGCCATAACGCGCGTTCGGGTCGTTTCGTGCGCCTTTCTGAAATTTTATCTGTGCAATCACACTTTTTCTGTCCACATCCATCACAGTGTAATCGTGATAGCCGCCTCCGGGTCCTTCGTTATCACTCCGAAGGATGGCGTGCGGGTTATTGTTCTTTTGAATCACGGATAGCATCACCATATCGTTCCTCCCATTTATCCAAAGGTTCTTTCAGAATTTCCACTGACACAAGCTCGCCATTTACAAACTCACAGCCACAATAACTGGTTGACATCATAATTTCTGTGAATGTGGGCCGTATGCTTTCCAGAAGTCCAACGACCTTTCCGTTGAACTTCACAAAGGGCACGTTTCCCGGCCGATAGTCCCTAATTGGGACTTCCGGTGCAGCTTCCAGTTTACTCCTGAATCGGAGCAATTCATCGACATCCTCCATGTCCGGCAGACTCCCATCTTCTCGCCGCACTGAATCAAGAGCTTTGTCAATTTCTGCAATCAGTTTGCTTGCATTAACATATTTATCCATGTTCATCCTCCGTTTTAGACGCTTCTTCGAGCAGTCGTTTTGCGTATTTCATAGACGTCACAGCCATAAGCTTCTCAATTCCTACTGGTTCTTCGCGCTCTGTCCTCTCGATTGCACCTTCTAGTGTGGCAATCAGTTGTGTAGCGTTGATATATCGATCTGGTTGAGATTTCGCACTCGACCCCGCCCCGAGCACTCTCAAGCATTCCTTGTCACATGTAGCAACTTCGATGTTCATTGCCGAGAGCAATACCTGCAGCTCGTCCACAACGAATTTTCGAGTTTTGCTGAAACGTCGGTTTTGAATGTTGTCGATAAAGTCTGTCACCGACATTGGGTGCAGAATTTTCTTTTTCTTCAGGTAAACTTCTCGTTCCACGTACCACGCTGATTTCGCGCTTGGTGAAACAATAGTCGCGCCAGTCCGCTCCGCTTCCTCAATAAGCTTGGTCGTTTTTCCGCTGCCACGTTCTCCAATGTAAATCTCCATAGAACCTCCTTCTAGCCACTACCCACACTGCGTCAACCCATCTATCCACGTTGTATCGATCTCTTTCCCATCGAATACCGCAACGAGCGAAATGGGTCCAACTTCAATTTTCTCAATTTTCAGTTCGTCTGTAATACGATCATCCACAACGAAACAGCCTTCCTTGTTTGGCTTAATGATATTGCCATCATCCAACAGCGCTGTTACGTCAATTTTTGCTTTGTACAATCGCCCTGGTAGCCCCTGTTTGAAGCAGACGCGTCCGAGTGGGTCGCTGAATGTATTGACACCGTATCGGCATTTCGCTGTAAATGTCTGCCTATTTTCCGTCCGCTTGTAGTTTGACGCAATGCCCATGATGTATGGTCCAATGCTTTCCACCGGAAAGTCAAAGTTTTCTTTCGGTGGGAAACCAGCATACTGCCTAATTGCTTCGTGCAATGTCATTCAAATTCAAACCTTTCTTCCACACCAATGATTTTCGCCCCGCACTCGCAGAGTGGATACCTTTGCTTCAGATTCCGTGCGTCGATATAGTTAAAAAACCATTTTTTCTGCCCGCACTTTGAGCATGTCTTCCAATACCGCTGCACACCCGGCTTGCACTCGTCCGTGACGATCCACTTGGCCGTTCCCATCGGGTAGTCGATGTACCCCATCGCCCATCCACCTTCTCCGAAAACGACAATGCTACCGTCTTCATCATCCATGACGGCAGAAAAATGGACGCCGTATGCGCATGGGTTCACTTTCAGTTCCTTGTACCGGCTATTCTCGCTGATATCAGCCTGATTCATCGGCGCAACTGCAGGTTCTTCATTGACAGTCTCATCATATGGTGGTTCTGACATTGCACGCACTTCCTCCATCATAGCGTCGAACTGTTCCTGCGACATTGCCTTGATTTCATTTAAAACTGATTCCAGGTCCATCATTTCGTCCTCCATGACAATTTTAGTGGCATCGTTCATGTTCACGTTCTCTGTCCGCTACATCACTGACAGCGTCAATGCTTTTGAACTCGCCGCATTTGTACAGGCTATACACGATGCGTCGCCACTCGACTTCCGAAAAGCGCTCGCCTTTGTGCTTTTTGCACCGGTGCGGATAGAGATACCCCTTCTGGCATTCGTGGAATGCACAGGTCGCACAGCAGTCAACCATCTTCGTCATCTCCAAAGCGCTCGTCGTATTCTTCTGGCGTGATGAACTGAATATCGTCGCCGGTATAGCCGAGCCTGTCGAGGCACATCAGCTCAACCAACGTATCCTTGTTGACACACTTGCACAGATCTTCATACGGGATCGTGTTTTTTGACTCGAAGCTCATCTGCGCTCCGAACTCTCCTCGGACGGTAAAACACACTCGATTTTCAACCATTTTCGTTCCTCCTATTCCGAGCTTTGATAGCTGCCCGCTTCGTACCTTTTATCGGTCCATTTGCCCCGCAGTATGTACAGCGGCATTGATACATAACTTCTGGGTATATTCTTCCGTTAAACTGGTGTATCTCATCAAGTTGACACTCCCCACGGCTAAAGCCGGGGGATTCTCGGTTCGCTGACCGTCGCGCCGTAGCGGCGTCTTACACAATCTCCCCGAGCGTATAGGTTTGGGCGTGTCCCGCCCTACCGTGTGTTTTGGCTAGGCCAACAGGCGCAAGCCCTCACTTAAAATGTTTTTCGCGGCGTTGATATCCCGGTCGTGTTGCGTCCCACATTCAGGACACGTCCAATCCCGCACCGCCAGATTCTTCGTATCGGTATTCCGATACCCGCAGCAGGAACATAGCTGACTGGATGGGAAGAACCGGTCTATCGCTATGACTTTCTTTCCGTACCACGCGGCCTTGTACTCCAGCTGCCGCCTGAACTCGCCCCACGATGCGTCACTGATGGACTTCGCAAGGTTATGGTTCTTGCCCATGTTCCTCGGTTCTAAGTCTTCGATGCAGATCACATCATTCTCACGAATGAGCTGTGTTGACAGCTTGTGCATCATGTCGCTGCGCTGGTTTGCGATATGCTCATGCAGCTGCGCAACCTGAACCCTTGCTTTCTCACTCCGGTTACTCCCCTTTGTTTTTCGGGAGAGTTGCCGTTGGAGTTTTGCAAGTTTCTTCTGGCTCTTGGATAGATACTTATGGTTTTGGTACTCCACGCCATCGGAGGTGATTGCAAATGCTTTCAGCCCCATATCAACGCCGATAACACAGCCTGTCTTTGGAAGCGGCTCAATCTCAACATCGGTACAGCAGAGCGATACGAAGTATTTGCCGCTTGGATTCTGAGATATCGTGGCCGATAAAATGCGGCCTTTGACTTCTTTTGAAATGCGGCACTTGACACGGCCTAACTTCGGCAACTGGATGATGTTTTCAAAAACTTTTATGCTGCCTTTTGACTTATAACTCCGTCTATGCTCACGCTTGCTCTTGAACCGTGGGAATCCCGGCTTTTCACCAGATTTCACTCGGCGGAAGAAGTTCTGATAGGCAATATCCAAATCTTTCAGCGAGGATTGAAGTGCAGTAGAATCCACTTCGGTGAGCCACGAAAGAGTCTTTTTCAAGGCAGTCATATCGGCGGAACAAGCATTGTAGCCGAACGTCGTTTGGTCTGCCTCGTAGGATGCGATGCGCTTTGCAAGATAGTGGTTGTAGATGAAACGGCAGCATCCAAAGGTACGTTGGATCTGAACCGACTGCTTCACGTTTGGGTAGATTCGGAATCTGTAACTGCGTTCCACAAAACCACCACCTTTCACGCTAAATTATAGCATATTTTCAATGTTTTCACGGTCGAAAGCATTGTTTTTGGCATCGGTGGAATCGCCTTATATCCCCATGTCTAAAGGCATGGGGGGTTACGGCGCATTCTGATAAAAGGACATTCCTTTACTCCACAGTTCATTTTTCCTCCTGGCCTTTTCGGCGTCTTCCTGATTTAAGAACACTTTTGTTCCGAAATCTTCCTCTGTGAACTCCCAATGTGCGCCACCCCAATCATCATAGACGCACGGCGCAACAACCTTCGCATACAACCCATCGGAAGCGCGGCAGATCATGATGCGTTTGCATTTTGTTTCCTCGATTCCACCCAAACTGTCTGTTGTCAGAACAAACAGTTTATCGCCCGGTTTGCAGGGAAGAATAATGTTCATTCCGGCTTTGTCGGCCTCGGCAAGCTCCTTTAGCCGTCCGACCGTCATGTTTTCCGCAGCCTGCGCAAAATCCCACAAATGCCAAGCATTTTCGCCCAGTTTGCGCAGCATTTCCGGTGTCCAGCCGGTGTCCTCGAATGCCGCCACGCGCTCCCATACGGCTTCTTCCCACTTGCAGCCGTAAGCGCAGTTCCCGCCGGCTTCGAGGCATTCCTTGCTTTTGAAATGTGTGCAGCATACGCCGTTTTCGTGGCTTGTTTCACTGCTCCGTAATGTTAATCTCTCCAAAGTTCCCTCCCAGCACCTCATGCCGTTCGATTTCCGCGTTGATGCAAAAGACATCGCTGTACGGATCTGCATCTTCATCCTCGCAGACCAAAAGTGTCTGCTCTGCCGTTCCGACGTGTTCTCTAACGATGTACCAGACGCCGAGATTTTTCTTGCAGTAACCGATGCGGATGATTGTTCCGTCGTTAAACCACAACCGCACATCCTTGTCGAAGCAGTCAATACTACCATCATTGTAGTTGCTGTTTTCGAGTATGATGGTATCATCGCTGTAACCGTAGATCGTCGTCACTGGTTTGTTTCCCTCCCTTGTCCAGTTCGGATTGCTGGATTCCACCTGATATGGGCCGACATTTCGGAACCTGTTCTGCAAATCGAGGTTAAACATATCCGTCGGTGTTATTTCCTCGACTTCGCTATCGTAGACCGTTTTCGCGTGCTTCTTATCCTTGTCGTGGAATTTGAGGATGAAAGCGCCGGTATCAGGTGCAACGCCCATGATCTCCACGGAGAAGTTCCCCAATACTCGGTAGAACTCATCCCGCTCGATTATTGCCCGCAGCACGTCCTTGTGAAGTTCAAGCTGCATGTCGTCGCAGATACGCGCACACATGAAATCTTCCATTTATTTCTCCCTATCCAATGCCAATATTCTACGTTCCTCTCGAATTAACCACGCTAATTTCTTCGCAGGTTGTTCCGCTATAAGCGTCCACAGCTTGTGTTCTCCACAAGGAAACCTTTTGAATCCTTCTATGTCGATTGGTTCGTCCGATTCAAGTTCGAATATACATTCTAAATCAAAAACCGTTATCCACTTCCCAGCATAGAACCTGTTGCGCCATTGGTTTTCTTCCCCAAGATATGTCACATCATTCGATTCATCCGTAATGATTAGTCTTCTTCCTTGGATGGAAATGATATCTCCAGAAACGTGGTTTTCTTCGAGCCTATACAGCATTCTCGGGTCAAAAGCAAAGGGATTTAAGCTTTTGATTGTGACACTCATTCTACCGTCTTTGCAATGACCGCTTCGCGGACTTTCGTGCTCTTTGCCATCTTTCCCGCAAGGATTTCCGCTGCTTGGTTGATAATCGCGTCTCGGTTTTCTGCGAGCGTGTCCGCTACGAGATTCTGCGCCCATGTAGATAACGGATCACTGGCAGGGTTCGCATTTCTGTATCGGTATGCTGTGAAAACTTTATTGATGATTTCCTGTTTGATCTGCGCTTCGATAGTCTTAACGCCGCTTTCCATTATGGTACGCTTAATTGCCTCGTCGTCGATGATGATGCCAAACTGTACAATATGCTCCATTAACATTCCTCCGCATTCAGATAGTTGATGATTTCGTTGATTTTGACTGCAAGATCTGTGACCGTTAATTTTGTGCGTTTCAGTATATCAAATTCACCGCGTTCAGTTTTTACATCCCCGTCTGTCGAAATCGTCACCTTTGTTGCTCTTGCTTTTTCAATCTTTCCGAATTCAATCGGTTCGATTCTCTGCTTTGTCATTCTCTCTTTCTGGAACGGATTGTGATACATGCCAATTTGACGGTAGTGCAGCCACAAATCGGATTCGCTTCCAGCAAAGAAGCCACGGTCTCTGATTCCGATGGACGGGCGCGTGATTTCCCAATCGAAGGAGAAATGCTCCTTGTCGTCAACAGGCACTGTTTTCCCAACTGTTTTTACTACACCGACATTCCCGTGTAAACTTTCCACATAGTCCCCGACTTTAATTGTCATATGACTTCCTCCACATGATAGATATTTGCTCCATCGATCAAAATTCTCGTTGTTCGCCCGCATTTTTCACACATGACCGTTATATCCGCGTTGTTGGCAGAAAACGTGACGACTCTCCCTTTCCGCGAAACGGTCAGCAGATATCCCTCGTACCCGGCGATGATGTTTCCACATCTACACCGGATAAGCGTCTTGCAAGGCATATCTTCTGGGCTGCGGCGAAAATCCGCATATTGCTTAGCGCAGGCAGTGATTTGGCACTGTCCAAGGTCCGCCGCGTACTCACACGGCATGTTTTTATTGCTGCAAAAACCGCTCATTTCAATTCCTCCACAAAGAACCATGACTGCGGCGGCTTCTGTACAAAGCATCCAGAGTCCGTGCATTTCTCGCAGTCCGGGATGGCAAACCCGAGATCTGAATACGCGCACTCCCGAAACCACTTTTTGAAGGTGTTGAGCGGCAGCGGCGTATCGTAGATTTTTAGGTTGGAGATGTGCCAGCCGTAGCCGACGCCGCCGTCCAGATACTTCTCCAGCTCGTCTTTTGTCAGGCAGGCATCCGCAAGAAGCGTATCAAGTGGTGTGCAGTCCATGTTCCAATCGCAGATGCAATATTTCGGCGGTTCACAGTTTCCTCCTACTCTGACGATCCTTTCAAAAATGTCGTCGCATACAAACTCACCAATGACCTTGCCATTTCCCGGATATAGCCCGCACGCATCCTTCGCGGTAAAAACGGCTGTTGGTTTTTCAGGAAACAGTTTTCTGTCTTCTGGATGCAATATCCAAAGCATGTCAGGTCCATGTGTGCAGTAGATGTACACCTTGAACGGCGTTTGCAACTTTGGGCGAGTCTTTCGCACCTCGATAGTCTTTTCACCATTGGCAATTTTCGAGCACCACTTTGGTCTGATGCTGATGAGCACTGCTTGGCTCATTCCTTCACCTCCACGCATTCGTTCCACCGAATGTTTACCCTGTACCCGTTGACGTTGATAACGTATCCTGGGTACTTTCCGTCGTATTTTTCCGCTGCATACAGCGCACCGATTTTCGGCCGCATCTGCTGAAAAATCGGGATATCCTTCGTAATTTTTATCGTGACCTTCTCATGTGCCAAGTCGCCCGGCAAGCTGGTTTCTTTCCGCTGGCCCCACATTCCGTTGCGCCGCGCGAAATTGAAGCAAGTCCGACTACAGAAATAACTTTTTTGTCCGGGTTCCCTGATTCGCGTCACGCGCTTCCCGCACACCGGGCAGACAAACTGCACATTTACCGACATTGGTCTTTCTCTTCAGTGGCTTCCTCAAACGGCCTGTACTCAACCTTCTCGGGCTTGCCTTCCCAGCTCCATCCGCAGTTGAAACACTTCTTCTGCGGAATCGGCGGGAACGTAGCGATCACGATATTCTGCAGTTCTGCACCGCATTTAGGGCAAGTTTCAATGAGAATGCTCATTCGGTTTTCCTCCGTTCATAAAAGAACTCGTTGTATGCATCGTAGCGTTCTTGGATGTGTGTCGTCGCAACCGCACCGGCTGTCTGGTCAATCAGGACATCGAAAAAGCATTTTCCGTCTCCGCACGGATGCATTTCTGGGCAGCCCGCACGGTAGACACAAGCAGGGCAGAGAACGTCCGATATTTCAGGTTCGATCTCGTGGAGCGCTGCCTTAAAGTCCTCTGCATACTGTCGCGTCTCTGTTGAGGACTGGCGGCACAAACGTTTCCGCATGGTATCGATTAGTGCCTGAACGTTTGCGTCACCTGTAAAGTCAACAGGCGCGTCCTGCGGCAGTTTATCGCGTAAGATGCCGGTTCTGTCTGAGCGCTGAGACTTGATGTACTTCTCGAACTTGTGTCTGCTCCAGTGGGTAGCGACCCAGCTTTTGATTCCGTGCCACGTCCACTTCACGGAAATGTCCCGAATCGGGCTGTGCTCTGCAATGAGGATCTTCCGTTTGAATTCCGTACTCGGCTCATGGTCGAGCGGCGGCTTGCCGACCGTTGACCGGCAATCGGAAGCGACCTCTATCCAGTCACCCTTGATTTTCGTGATTTCAGTTTTCATCTATACTCCAGCTGCCTCCTCATTCTGATTGCTTCTTCGCTCTGCATGACATCATCTTCGGCCTTTTCGTATCCGACGATTGAGCGGTCCCATGCGACCGGCTGAATATCGCCGAGGTCTATACGCAGGCCATCCGGGTATCCGTAGTAGAACCCTTTGACCCGAAGCTTTTTGATACACAGCCCCGCATCATACAGACAGTAGTCTCCGATTTTACACGGGATTGTGAGTTTCCGCCCGCCATTCAGAGTCTTCATTTGGCCTCCTATTGTCACATGGGCTTCGCAGCCACTCGACGTATTTATCTCGGATGTCCGGGCATTCCCAATCGGTTATTCCGAGACGGCGAAGCATCTCTGCTACTATCCCAGAAACAGATTGGTACAGAATGTCCGCAAGCTGAATGTCATCTGCTTGCCTGATGCATTCGCCATTGGTTAGCGGGTCGGTATCGATTCCTACCTTTGCTCGGTTCGCGGCGCATTCGCTGCCACGATACGCCGCAGTACAGTTCTTGACTGGGCAGTTATAGCAGCCAGATTCCATCATTGGCAGCATGTCCGTCCCTCCTTCTGTTTCTCCAGATACTCTTTCAGCAACTGGCATTCTTCCATACAGCTCTTTGACTCCACTTTCCCGTTTTTGTATCCTACGATTGACCCCCATCCATGGTCGCATCCATCGCACGGGTTTTTTCCTATTGGCTGTACAAGAGATTCCAATCGTTTTACTTCTGATGCAAGTAACTCAAGTCGTTCTGCGGCAGCTTCATGCAGTTTGATTCTGCACCCTTCCACATTCACGAACGGACACATCGATTCGCAATCGAGTTCCCCGGTCGTGTCATAGCAGCATTGCAGTCCGTGAATAATATCGTCCGTTCTCATTCTTTCACCTCATAGCAATCTTTTAAGCTTGGATTCCGTCGGCAGCACGAACATTTCTGGTGACGGCCGTTCCACCTGCACCCGTCGCACTCCCCAAGCGTAATGCAGCCGAAATAGTCAGGATGTTCGTTGATGATCCGATGCAGTTTCAGCAGCGCATATCCGGTTGTGGGCGAAGACTTGTTTTCAATCAGTGCCATGTCCAGATACGCAGTTAAATTGCCAGCGTAGATGTATTTTGTTGGCATTGCCGTGAATCACCTCCACCGTCATATTGCGACAGCTTTGTTGAATGCTTCCATTGTCTCAAACGGCCCTTCTTCACACCACTCTGGGAAGTTTGCGCGAACAAGCGCAGTTGCCATCTGTGGGCACACCGCATTCCCGCAACGTGCGACCTGCTTACTCTTTCCATATTCGTTACCGCGATAGTCCCGGTCTATTTTGTAATCGGCGGGGAATCCCATTGCGTTATACAACTCACGCGGGGAAAGCATACGCAGTCCGATGTCCGCAATAAACCATGGCCCACCGTTAAGGTTAAGTACCAAAACCTCGTTATCCTTCAAATCATATCCGCAATGCTGATTCAGCAGTTTTCTGATCTCCGGCCAATATCGCAGGTCTGTGGTCGAATCATACGTTGCTATTTCTGTCCTGATTTCCGCAAATTCTCCCGCACTCGCTGTCACTGTATGAAGCGGTGTCATGGCCTGTTGCCCAATATCCTGACCTTTGAATTTGCAGATATGCGTCAGCGTAAGTGCTTCACGATCCCTAGCAGTAACGGTGTGCATTGGTTCTTTGACATCCAGCGGTCTACCGCAGCTGTAATACTCAACAAGATTTACGGCAACTAATCCGTATCGGTTCGAAGCATCAATCGTCGAGACAGGCACATCGAGGCCGGAAGCCCGAACATTCTCTGACTGTTCAGTATGGTATTGAATGAGTGTAGGAGCTACAATCCCACCTGTATGCTTCGCGGTAATGGTTTTGTATGGGCCACAAATATCGGCAATATGTCCGTCCCCCGAATGATTGCACTCGGCAAGATACGGCGTTACAAGTATTTGGTTTCCCGCCGAAGTAACCGTGTTCACCGGATATGTGACCTTTGCGCCTACAGAGTTCGTTGTGTTCGTCAAAGTCCACGGCACAATGTACGGGGATTTGTTTTTAATCACGAATTTGTCCACGCCACGGATGACACGCCTCATAGTGTTCGCCGCAAGCGGCCGGACAACATTTACTCCGTAGTTTTCCTTAATCTCGCTCTTTGTCGCGAAAATAGAATAGCACGGAAGCGACCAGTCAATGATTTCGGCCGCCGATCTCCACTTTGGAAGGTTATTCCGGCCTTCTTTGTCGTGCGTCTGCTTCGGCCACACGATAGGACGGCCATCGCACCTGGCAATCAAGTAAAAACGTTTTCTGATTGTTGGAGCCCCATAATCAGCCGCCACCAGCTCGCGCCATTCGACCTCGTATCCGAGATTTCGAAGTTGTCCGATGAACTTTCTGAACGTCGTACCAGCCAGTTTCTTTACAGGTTTCCCTTTTCTAACAGGTCCCCACGTTTGAAATTCTTCGACGTTCTCAAGCATAATCACGCGCGGACGGACAGTGCCTGCCCATCTGAGTACAATCCATGCCAAGCCACGAATATGCCGATCAACGAGAGCTGCACCCTTGGCCTTGCTGAAGTGTTTACAGTCTGGGCTTGCCCAAAGGAGTCCAACTGGTCTTCCGGCGCATACTTTTACGGGGTCCACTTCCCACACGCTCGCCTGAAAATGTTTCGTGTATGGGTGGTTTGTCCGATGCATTAGGATTGCATCTGGATCGTGGTTGATTGCAATGTCAACCGGCCTGCCGGTCGCCATCTCAATTCCAGTTGATGCACCACCGCCACCGGCGAAACTATCAACTATAGACTCACTCCACATAGAGATCTGCGCTGAGTTTTTTCTCATCATCCTACTCCCAGTTTCTTTTTCTTCCGATAAAGCGTCTCTTCCCGGATTCCGAATTCTTCGCAGATCTCGGCAGTCGGGACTTTCAGCCGAAGCAACTCTTTCAATCGCTCTACGTCGATTTTCTCTCTTGCCCCTTTTCTGGCCTTCTCGGGCTTACCGCCGGACAGACAATCGCAGCACTCTGTATTCGCATATGGACAATGATGGAGGCAGAAGTCGATTTCATCCTGCGTCTCCTGTGAAACCCGCACCGGTTGGTCATCTCTGTAGATGCTATTCCATGGTGCGACGGCCAATCTCAGCACGTCTTCTCGCAAAAATTCCATCGGTTTCTGCCTCCAATTCAAACTTCAACAATTCTAATTCCATGTATCCAGAGCATCAGTTTCCGTTTCAACACGAACTTTGCATAAGGTGCCGAAGATGGATTCCTGTAGCCCTTCGAGTCTTCCACGACTGTCTCTCCATCCTTTTCGTAAACGAAATCGGCAACATATGTCACCTGCCGTTCGAGAAGAATGCGCTTGTCTTTGATTCTCGTTCCGCGTTTCCCGTACTGCTCGACGGTTTTGTACTGTGCCGGAATCAGGAGGTATTCTTTCTGCCATTCCAGATTTTGAATAATTCCCTGCTTTTCCAGAAGCACAAGCTCGTCGTAACGGTCCGCTTCCCGCTTGCTGGCAAATGTCTTGCCTCCGCGAGTGACCTTCTGGTTTCGCAGTTTTGGCGGTTTGGCGGGCTTTTCCTTTTTTTGAGGATTTTCCGGGTTTGCAGTTTCAGTTTTCGGTTTCAAAGCTGCCCGTCGCTGCATTTCCTGTATGAGCTTTTGTTCCGCCTGACGTCTGTAGGGTTCTGGCAGATCAGATAGACTGATTCCTTTTCCCATAAAACATCCCTCAGATCGTCAGCTCGTAGTCATCACCGCCGGCAAATTCTTCGCCTTCTGCTTCCTGCGGTTCTTCACCCTGCATAGCCTGACAGAGTTCCCAGAATGAATCTACAAATGCCGTATTGAACGCCTTTGTAAATTCCCCTCTGGTGTGAAGGTAGCCCTTGCTCATCGCAGTCGTGAGCGCAGTCCAAAGCCGGTCCGTCATCTCCAACTGATATCCATCACTCTGGATGGCGATCTGCTCAATTCTCAGCTCTGCCCACGTCTTGTCTTCGCCGTCTTTTGTTTTGTACTGTTTGTTTGACCATCTGCCGGCGATTAAGACGTGATCGCCCTTTCGAACACGCTGCGCGATACTGGTTTGCGGGCAGTCCCCTATGGCGAGGACGTTCATGAACTTCTTGTCCTCGTAGGCAATGCCGAACGTGACTTTTGGCATGGGAGGCTTGTTGTCTGACCCCTTTGTGGACTCGATCTTTGCGTCCCGCGTGACCTTGCCCCAGATGAGCATGGTCTCGCAGCACTGCCGTTTTGGATCTTTGGGGTCCTGGATAATCGCACTGCTGATTGGTCTCATCGTTCACCTCATCCGAAAAAGCCATCGTCCGTGTAGGACGTATCGACTGCCTCGGCCTTACTTTCGGTTGCCGCCTTCCGGCGTTTGGCTGGTTCTGCAGGATGTGCCGTTTCCTGCTTTGTCTCGTTGCGGCGGTTCAATTCCTCGCTCACATCATCTGCGTCGAAGAAATCGTCATCCGAAGCCGCGCCGATAGCAGGAGCTTCCGTAGCCGTTCCAACTACCTCGCCGGTGGTCTTGTCCACGTTGATGATTGGCATGTCAGGAATCGCGCCATATTCGGAGTCGTTGTCCATCACATAGCGAACTTCATTGGACAGCGGCGCATAGCCGGAGTTCAGGAGGCTACGGAGAACGGTTTTCTTGCACATTCTGTCCTGACCGTATCCGACGTCATACCATGGCGAGGATTTCCGAATCTTGGCCTCTTCTTCCGCCGTCATTTCACCAGCAACGAATCTCTCGTACTTTTCACGGTCGAATGCCTGCGAGTATTTTTCAGCATGGAAGATCAGCTTGTTCATCGACCAGAACTCAGACCGGAACATTCCATTCTTCAGCTCGAAATATGCGTAGTATCCGATGATCTGCGCTTTCTCGCGTTCTTCGTCGGTTCCATAGACATCGAAGTTGAATGTAGGCTTTCCTGTCCTGTGATCTCTGCCGGTGTATTCGCCTTCTCTAATGTCCATGCAATCGATATCTGCGTACTGACCAGTTTCCAACGCCAGAGCGATCAAGCCCTTATAGCCGATTACGAATGTACAGGTCTGCCCATATGGCACAAGATAATAGCCAATGTTGAGAATCAGGCCCATTCCTTCGCCGCGAAGCGCCGCCGCAACGATAGTGCCAGGGTCACATGCTTTTAGCTGCTCTGACGAATTGACGGCGGAAATCAGCGTAGACGTAAATCTCGCTACGACTTTTGCGTCTTTCAACGATTTCTGAATGAGCCCCTGCATCGCATTGGATGTAATCGCATTTGAGAATGTCTGCTTCTGTGCAGGCGGAGTAAGTCTAGTTGTTGCGTTCATATTTCATCCTTTCTCAGTCTCCAAACTTCGGTACGCGGCAGAATCGAATGCCGTTGGCATTCAGCCAATCCCGAAGCTTGAGTTTCTGTTCATTTGTGACGTACACTCTGAAATCGAGCACTTGAAGCTGCTCTTCCTTTTCATGTTTCTCAGAAACATCGGGAAGCTTTTCCGCATTCAGAAGCGCTTCGGCACGTTTTGCCGCATCTTCTTCCTGCTTCATCTGCGCATAGCGTTCAGCCTGTTCTCGCTGCGCCTGGGCTACAGCAGCCTCATGAGCCTCTTGCGCTTCACGTCTCGCACGTTCAGCTGCTTCTTCTGCCGCCTTGCGAGCCTCACGTTCTTTCTTAATGCGATTCAGTTCATTTCCACGCCGCATTGCTGTTCCAAGGTCGAGCGTTTTCTGGTATTCAAGCATGACTTCGCTCTCAAACTCGCCACCTGTTTCCGTAATGGTGGCAACATTATCAGCAACAGCGTTCACAGCCGTCTGGATGTCCGTCTTAGCTGTTTCGATGGCGTAGGCAACATTCATCCAGCGCGGGTTTTCAATCCGTTCAAAGACGAGCCACGGCTGTGTGTTCACAGAGTTGAAATAGGCTTTCAGCAACTCGCGTTTCTCAGCTTTCCGTTTTTCCTCAAACGCTTTGACCTGGACGTCGATGTTTTTTGCGGCCTCATCGCACATGCCGGAAAGCTCTTTCATCTTCGTTTCGAAGTCGTTGTACGGTTCCAGATAGCGTTTCTTGACCGCAATGCGCTGTTCTGAAATCGCCTTGCTGATTTTGGCGATCTTCGCCTTGTCGGCCTTTGACGCGCCGATGGCATCTTCCGTGACGACCATCGTCTTGTACGCTGCGAGGTTTTCAGACAGCCAGGATTTCACTTCCTCAAAGTTGAAATCGAGGCTCTGAGGGACAGCCTTATCGAGGTCTGTTAGCATCCGGATCTCGGTTGTCTCCATTAAACAGTCACCTCCGGCGTGTCGTATTCTGCGATTTGCTTCAGCGGGAAATAGTCAGGGTTGATGTTCTCGGCCGGCACGTCGACTGCCGTAACGATTGCCCGGTTCTTCCCGCCTGCGGCCGGGACAATCACGCGGTCTCCGACTTTCAGCGGCATCTCCGTGTCGTAGCTGTATCCACGGCCGACGTAAGCCTGGGATTTCTCCCGGTAAAACTTTACCTCCACAATCATTTCGTTCCCTCCATTTTTAAATATTCAAGGTCATTGGCGGCATCTGTCGCTTTTGGATGTACCCCCAGAACGTGTCCGCTTTACCAAGCAGCCACGTAAGATCTTCTTCGTAGTCCGCACGCTCGATTCGGCGTGTTCGTATCGACCAGTCCCCACGGATATCCTGCAGCGCCGCAAAGACATCTACGAAATCCCACCCGGTCGCCAGTAGCTGCCAGTTAGTTTGCGCAAGGTAGTAAATCGGCACGTTTCCATCGGCCCACTTCTCATAGTCAGCTTTTTTCATGAGCTGTCCGGTCTTGATTTCCAAGATACCTCGGCGTCCGTTTTCGTCCGTCAGGTCTCCGTCAAGGGTCGCCGTCAGCCAGGGCCGCTCACTCTGAGCCAGAATGTCGTATGGGAAGTGCTCGACCTGCATTTGCGGATTCATGGCTGCATACAGGTTTCGAAGCGCAGGTTCCATTCGTACTCCGCGTTCTACAACTGCACTGCTGGATATGTCCTTCTGCTTCTTCTGGCCGGTCTTGACCCGCCAGAGTTCCACTGGCGACATCCAAGGAGATAGCCCGCATACTGCCGCAGCATCCGAGCCGCCGATTCCAAGTTCCTGCCGACCTTCTAGCCAGCTCTCACGGTCCTCAAAGTGTTGGCGGATTAGGCTCATACATGCACCGCCTCTCTCATGTCCTCCCACGGGATATGTGCTTGCCTGCAGATCATGTTGAGCTCTCCGAGTGTGAATGTTTCAGGGTCTTTCAACCGTCTACGAGCGGTATTCGCAGAGCAATTCAGCATCTTCGCCACTTGCGGAGCCGATGCATATCCTTTGATGACACGAGCGACTTTGATAAAGTCAGGCTCTTTCTTCTTTAATCGCGGCATCTTTACCCTCCAGTCACAGCCCGGTCTTTAGCGCTTTTTTCTTTAAGCGCTATGGCTGAACATCCAAAATATGCTGCGATCTTATCCAGCATGAATGGATGTGGGCTACTTCCATTCAGCCAATTTGCCACGGACGATTGGCTGACGCCGAGATCTTTTGCTAACCTGTACTTAGTCACACCCTTCGTTTCCATCATTTTTTGTAATGTTTCAGGAAAGTTCACAGTTTCACCTCCAAATTGGCTTGACAAGCGCAAGTTGGAGCAGTAAAATCTGAACGTCCAATACAGATCTGCTCCATTTTCATTCCAAAGCATTTTACGATGTTTTGGTGTTTCTGCGTTTGCTCTGTACTCCAAAGTTTACACCATTATTGTCGTGAATGCAACCTTTTTGGAGCAATATTTATAGCCAAACTTGGAGGTGCGTTTTTATGAATTTTCCACAAAACCTAAAGAAACTGATGACTGATCGCAAATTATCAGCCTATAAAATGGCAAATGACTTGCACTGCTCTCAAACCACGATCAGAAATTGGGTCGACGGAAAAACGACTCCGCAGCCACGCACAATTATTCAGCTTTGCGAGTATTTCGATGTTTCCGAAGAAAAACTGCTTGGAAGTTTTCCAGAACAAAAAAATAGCCCCGACATCAAAAACGATGCCGAGACCGAGGAGCTCTACGCTTTATTCAACCAGATGTCTGAATCCAGTCGGACCAAATATCTTGAACTTGCTCGCATCTTTGTAGACGCGGAGCGCAAAAACGGAGAAATCTGAGGAACCGTCTTTTATCTTTCACTTCTTTCAACAGCTCTTTGAATCTTTCATCCAGTTCGTCCAGTTCAATTTCATTCTGCATCTTATCCGATTCCGCCACTTATTCCACGTTCCTTTCCAATTCTCACGTTTGTTTCGTGTGTCCTATTTTAAAACGAATGTTCGTAAAAAGCAACTGCTCATATTGCACAAACATTTCGTTTATTTTTCTACTATTTGGATTCCACAATTTATTTGACGGAAAGTTATTTCGTCAGCCCCACCGCCTGTGCCAGAGGCGGTGGGGCATTGCAGCAGACCATATTGCTTTGCCAACTGGATCGCTACGCCTACAGCGTAGCAGACAGGCAGAATTTTGAAAAGATGGAGTTCTGCGGTTTTTACACGAAATTTGCGATTTCAGCATTTCAGTTTTGAAATTTTATCGAAAATCATGCGAATTACCATAGTGTGGCGTAAAACTCCCGGCTTTAGCCGTGGGAAATGTCAAGATGGAGGTTATATCTATGAGTGCAATTCAAGAGTTAGCCCCGTATATCGCAAAATATCAGCCAAGCATAAAACGTGCAAAGATGGAAAAGGGATACACCTGCAATGACTTGGTTGAGCTTTCCGGCATATCGAAATCCGCAGTAGAGCGCTTGTGTGATGGAACGCAAGCTGATCCGAAACTGTTTAATGCCGTTGCTCTCTGTAAAGTGCTTGGGTTATCCATCGACAAACTCTTCGGTCTACCATCTTCTGCAGACTCCAGCGCAGAGCTTCGAAAAAAAATCCATGAGATGGAACTGCAAAACCACGAGTTGGAAATGAAACTCTCCGAGACTACCGGCGAGTTGAACGTGTCCAAATCCGAATTTTCTCATCAAAAGGAAAAAGCTGACATGCTTCAAACGCAGTTGAAAGCACGTCAGCCTGTAATTTACACTCTCCTGTGTTTGTGTGCAACCATGGCCTTCTCGCTACTTTTCTATATTATCCTCGATATCAATGCGCCGGCCGTTGGTTTTATTCAACACGGAAAGATCAGTGTCGTTGCATGGATCGTGATTGCGATGATTTCTGTATCTACTGTTGCTATTTCATGGTCGATCATTAAAGTTATTCGAAAAGAATGAATTTATCTGTCCGCACCCGGTACATATCCAAAGTCCAAATGGAGGTAATATTTTGAACAACGATTCTTACAAGCGCGATCAAGTGGTGCTGGACAGCCTTGATGCAAATATGCACGAAGCCCCTAAATACGGCATCTGTGCTGACACATTTTATGCCCTAAAGGAAGAGTTTCTTCGTGTCATGCAGGAGCGTGACGAAGCCATTGCGAAGCTGCAGGCGCTTCAGGAGGGCCAGCCTCATGAAATGTAAATCTTGCGGCCGCGAAATCGAAGATAATTCCATGTTCTGCAACTGGTGCGGCGAGAAACAGATTAAAGCACGTAAAAAGAAAGACGAGATCAAGATCCCGGCTCCAAGGCAGCTTGCGAGCGGCAGTTGGCGTATTTATCTTGACGCAGAGAAGCAAAGCATTACGGACACCTCAAAGGAAAAGTGTATTGCCAAAGCTAAGGCTATTCGTGCTGGATTCCTGGAAAAAAAGAAACACGCCCCCAAACTAACTGTCGAAGATGCAATCAAGAAGATGATACACGATAAAGATGGGGTTATTTCCCCTTCCACCATACGTGGCTACGACATCGCTCTTCGTCATGGGTTCAAAAAATATATGAAGTGCGATATCTCTTCGCCCATTGATTGGCAGGAAGCGATAAAGGAAGAGGCAGCGCTTGTTTCCGCAAAGACTGTCTTTAATCGCTGGAATGTCATATCAGCCGCTATGCGGCACGTCAAAGTAACCCCACCAGATGTCACACTTCCGAAATTCAAAAAAGGTGGTCAGCCATATTTAGATTTTGAGCAGATTCGTGCCTTCATCCCTCTCATCCGAGGAACTACCTGCGAAGTCGCAGCTCTCTTGGCGCTTCACTCCTTGCGCTTATCTGAACTCGTAAATCTTAAAGGTCGCGACATTGTTGTTTCAAAACGTGGAACTGCCTTCATCAACGTCTCAGGTTCTCGCGTTCTTGACAAGAATAACAAACTTATCGAAAAGGACACTAACAAGACATACGAATCGACAAGAGAAATTCCGGTTGTGATTCCGCGTCTGCTCGATATTCTTCCAGATGTCGCTCCGGATGATTATATCGTCAAACTCACTCCGCAAGCGATTGGTAAACAGATCAACAAGATTTGCAAAGCAAACGACCTTCCATTGGTTTCCGTTCATGGTTTACGTCGGTCTTTCGCATCTCTCGGTTATCATTTGGGATGGCCCGAACTTCGTACAATGAAATTTGGCGGCTGGACTAATATCAAGACCGTTCATGAGCATTACCTTCATGAGGCACAGAAGGACATGGACAAAAGTACGAAAAAGATGCAGAAGTTCTACAGCGACATTGAGAAGTGTTCAAAATAGGCCCAGATTCCGTGCCGATTTTCGTGCCGATTTTGGCAAATTTTTTATTGCGCATATGTCATCTTTCGTGTTTGAAAAGTTCAGTTTTTAGAGTTGTAATTCTGTGGGAATATTCCGTGAAACCCTTGATACGCAAAGAAAAAACCTGCAATCCATTGAGATTGCAGGTTTTTCTTCTTGGCAGGGGATGAGGGATTCGAACCCGCAGGCAGTCGGCTAAAATGGCTTTATTTTTTTAAATTTCCGTGGTGTGCCGATTCTCGTGCCGATTTTTACAGTTTTGGGAGCACAACATCGAAGTCCGTCAGAGCTTCACGCCGAACCGATTCTTCGTCCTGAAAAACGCCCATCCCGACGAGCTGCCGCATGAGGTCTTGGATTGCTTCTGTGCGGATAACCTGTTTCTTCTCTGCATAGTAGAACTTTGGGATTTCGAAGTAGCTTTCGAAGAATGCTGTCACGCGTTGAAGGTAGTTACCGCCCATCCTTCTTCCCTCCGCGTATAGCGCAGATCAGCGACCACTCACCATTGGGGATAATCTGCATCGGATGTCCATACCCACCGTAGGCTTTGGATCGGTCGAGTTCATCCGGTGTTCGAGGTTCGAACACAGTTTGATACTCTGCAAATTCTTCGTTCCATGCCTTCTCAAGCGCCTCGAAGAACAGTTTCCTAAGTCGTTTGAACTGCCGGCGCCGTTCCAGGCCGTCCATCTCTTCCCATTTCATCGACCGCTGCTCCCGAAGCCGTTGTCTCCACGTTCGGTCTTTTCAAGTGACTCCACTTCCAGCAGCTCGACGCGCTCATACGGAATGATTATCAGCTGTGCAATCTTGTCGCCTTCTGAAACGCAGTACATTTCGTCGCTGGTGTTGACCAGCGTCACCATGATTTCGCCCGTGTAGCCGACATCAATCGTCCCAGAGCAAAGGATACCGTGGTTGCGGAGCAGGCCGCTCTTGGCTCTGATCGCTCCGAAGTAACCCTTCGGGATCTCAATATGGATTCCAGTTGGGAACGTGCATCTTCCACCGGCTGGGATGTAGTTTCCTTTGGACGCATACAGGTCCATTCCTGCATCGTCCTGATGTGCATATGTCGGTGTCTTCGCCCCCTTGTCTTTCACGTAACGCACACGGCTGTCCTCAAACTTTGCATTTTTGAGTATGCTCGCCGCAATTTGCTCTTGTATGCCGTGCATGTCTTCGTGCTGCTGCATGAGGGCTCCCTGCAGAAACCCGCGCCAGTATGCGCAGGATGTTCCGTTTTGGTTTGGTTCCGCGTCTATGTGCCTCATAGCAGTGCCAACCACCGTTATCTTATCTTCGTACATTACCGTTTCCCCTTCCCTGCGTAGTTGAACTTCTTGATATACGGATTCCGATCAAAGAACGGCGTGAAGTTCTTTCCGTATGCCTTTTTCAGAACCCGGTCGATTTGCTCCTGCTTGTAATCTGCTTCTGCGCGGCCTGTCCACGCATCGCCATATTCCTCGTCGAGTTCCATCACTCGACGGGCGATCTTTTCCAGGCGCTTTTCACCGAAGCCTTCTTCGTATAGTGCAATGCCAAAGAAATCAGCTGCCTTTTGGAATCCGGTGTCTACGCCAATCTGCAGTTCAGTATCTCTGGCAATTTGAAGTCGCTGCGCATAGGTAAGTCCATTAGCCATCGTTTCCTCCCTATTACAATAAATTTGGACAGGAAAGCCGGGCAGCCAGTCCGGCTTTCTTTCCATCTCATGCCTAAGCTACAATAAGGGGAGCAACTGGCTGACCAATACCTCCTTGGGCTTCCATGTCCGATACAGAGACTGTCAGCCATCCCCTTATTGCAGCGTTCGATTTGAGCAGGTTGAGCCATAGAGTTCGCGTCACCCAATAGATTGAATCGGCAATGAGAAAAAGATGGATTCCGGTTGCGATTCGCAGATTGGAGGAATGTAAATGAACTCTGTTGGCATCGACATTTCCAAAGGCAGAAGCACGGTTGCCGTCATGCGCCCCTTCGGAGAGGTCGTCATCTCGCCCTTTGAAGTCCATCACACCGATAGTGAACTGAGCGCACTGGCAAGGCAGCTCAAAAGCCTGAACGGTGAGACTCGCGTGGTCATGGAGGCCACAGGAAATTACCACGCGCCGGTGGCAAAGCTGCTTCACGACGCAGGGCTATATGTTTCCGTCGTCAATGCGAAGCTGGTGCATGGCTACGGGAACAACGAGTTAAGGCGTGTCAAGACCGATAAAAAGGACGCTGTCAAGCTGGCAAACTACGGTCTTGACCGCTGGCTCACTCTGCCGAGATATGTCCCGGAAGAAGGTGCCCGGTTGCTGTTGAAGAACTGCTACCGCCAGTACCGGCAGTATTCCAAGGTGCAGACGGTTCTGAAGAACAATCTGATCTCATTGCTGGATACAGTGTTTCCAAACGTCAACCGCCTGTTTTCAAGCCCGATCCGCGGGGACGGGAGTGAAAAGTGGGTGGATTTTGTGGCTGAATTCTGGCATTGCCGCTGCGTCAGTGAGAAATCCGAAAAGGCATTCGCAAACAAATACCAACGTTGGTGCAAAAAGCATGGTTACAATTTCAGCGTGGCAAAAGCACACACCATTCACGCCGAAGCCAGTGGACATATTGGCGTCATGCCAAAGTCCGAAACGACAAAGCTGCTCGTGGAACAGGCTGTTGCGCAGCTCAGAGCAACCTCTGTTGCCCTTACCGCTCTCAAACGCGAAATGCTCACCTTGGCCGCACAACTGCCGGAATATCCTGTCGTCATGGGTATGTTTGGCGTGGGGCCGACGCTCGGCCCGCAGCTCATAGCGGAAATTGGCGATGTGCGACGTTTTTATTCCAAGAAAGCACTCGTGGCCTACGCCGGCCTTGATGCTCCGCCGAATGACTCTGGAGACGTGACTGGCAAACACAAATCCATGAGCAAAATTGGCGCGTCATCTCTGCGACGGACACTGTTCCTTGTTATGAGTGTCTATTTGCGGAGTGCGCCGCTGGATGAACCGGTCTACCAGTTCATGGACAGAAAACGCGCCGAGGGCAAGCCCTACCACGTCTACATGATGGCTTCGGCAAACAAGTTCCTGCGGATCTACTACGCCACTGTGAAAGCCTATCTGGAGTCGCTGGAACACACCACCTGATCTTTCCATAAAGTATTGGCTGGCTGCCGTTTCAAATTTGAGACGCGAAGCGGCTTGGTTTGGTGCAGTCTTTTTGCGCACTGCATTACCTTGAAATTTCTACTTGACTTTTCTTAGCAGGTCTCTGTATAGCAGGAACGGATTTTTGCCCCGTTCCAAAATGTGAATTCAACCGTATAGAAGCGGCCCTTCGGATGCACGTATATGACTTTCCCGAAGAGCAGTTCTTTGTCCGTTGGTCTACCGATTGTTTTGTCCGGCGAGAAGTTAACCAGACGCTTTACGGTTTGTCCGACCTGTACCACTTTTCTTTCCTCCGTCCTGCGGCCGATAGACGCGGCCGTCCTTGTAGGCTTTATATCCCGCTTTCATCATGCTTCGGATGGTGTCATCGTCGTAGATGCAGGACTCATGTTCTGTCATCATCATGCCTTTACCATCCAGCGCGCGGACAATTTCAAACTTCATCCCGTTCGTCCTCCCGCGCACTTTCAATGAGATCTCTCATCGTGGATTTCCGGTAATTTTTCTTGATGAATACCGCAATGGGGGCTTCTTCCAGCGAATCTTCGATTTCTTTCAGGCACTCATCGTGAACATACGTCGAGAATCCATCGAACCATACAGTGTCGTTGAGATAGATCTCACCGGCGCACCAAGCGCAGCTGGCGGCAGGTATCTCTAGCTGTTTATCGCGCAAAATCACACCCCCAATAGCTTTTTCATTTCCGCGTAATCTTGACGTCCCTTTTTTACGCGGCGGCTTTCGCCGGACATTTCGATTGGATGGCAGTTCTCAATCAGCCTGTCATAGATCCGTTTGCGCCGGGTTTCACATTCTTCCTTCATCTGGCGCGGCGTGTAGTTACTCGTGATGACCAGCGGTACATGCGCCCTGTACAGTGCATCGACTATCGTGGTGATATTCTCGTTCATATACTCCGTGTCGCGCTCGACGCCAAGATCATCGATTGCTATCAGGTCATACCGCGTCAGACCGTCTATGAACTCCTGCTTTCCTTCCCATAGCGCACCGATCTGGTTCGTGAGTCTGGAAAACGTGGTCATCATGCACTTGTAGCCTTTTGACACCAGATCATTCACGATGCACGCCGCAAGGAAGCTCTTCCCGGTTCCTACTGTTCCATAGAGCAACAGCCCCTTCCCCTCTCTGCGCAGGCGCGGAAAGTTTTCGCAATACGCTTTCAGGCCATTTGAAACTTCAGGCCGCGCCATATCGTCGTTTTCAAACGTGCATTGGCTCATTGCTGAATCAGAATCTGGAAAAGCCAGCGTGCGCAAGCTCTCGATTCGCATTGCTTCTTCCTCTGCCTTGCGCTTCGCCTCTTTCGCATCCCAATCTTCTTTCATGCACCTGCAGCCACACGAAACCGTCATCTTGTTCCCGTCCGGAAGGTCAACTTCGCGCTGCCGACGTCCACCACACTTCTTGCAATGGAGGAATCCGTCTTCCCCAATTTCCGTTCCATCGGTTTCAACAGGGACCTTTTTTGCGACGGCCCGGAGAACATTCGAAAAGCCCGTTGGGTCTCTGTCCGGAACATACGATGACTCTGCTTTCTTTTGCGCGCGAATCTCCATCAGTTCTTCCAAGCTTGCGGTCATTTGTAGAAGTCCTCCGGTGAACCGTAATCGAGCGGCGCATTGTCTCGCAGAGATTGTTTTGTCGGCTGCGGTTTTCTTTCAAGCCATTCCCACACTACCCCGCGATAATTTGAAGCCATGGTGCGCTCAATTACATCATTGACCGCCTGCTCTCCGTATTGGTCTACTCTCTTTTTCACAACTGTCATTAAAGACTGCAAGCCACGCGAAGTATAGAATTCTTTTCGCTCAGTTTTGTATTCAAGCCAGTTCTGCATTTGGTCTTGGACCATCGAAGGAAGCTTAGACATAGCAGCGCTAATCTCATCGGAAACCGGCTGCGCTTTTCCTCCCCTTTCCCCCGTACCCCCTTTTTCTTCTTTTTTCTTAATACTAGAATTAGAACTAGAATTAGAATTAAGAATAAGAGGGTAACGATTTTGTAACGCAGTGGTAACGTTACCTGTAACGTTACGTTCTTTCTCGCCTTTTCCTTCGGTCAAAGCCTTCTTTTTTCTGTGTTTTTCTACCCGAAGTCTTGTCTGCTCTCTGATCTTTTCGAGTCCAGCTTCGTTCTGATACACCATCCAATTCGACAAAAGGTACATATCGTCGATGATCTCAACCATACCTTCGTTGATGAAGAAGTTCATGCAGAGTTCGAGTTCTTCCGGAGTGCGGTCGATCATGACCGCAATATCGCTGATCGACTGAAACGGGATCTCCCTTGAATTTATCAAGTAGCCGGAGTGGTTGCATTTTCCAGCGAAGTCCATCAGTTCGAACCACACGGCCGTCAGTTTATCACGGAAGCTCTCACCGCCAATTTTTGCTTTCTTGATTTTCTTGAAGCTTTCGCCGTCGAACATTCCTACTTTGAGCTTAATCCATTGAACGTTATCCATAGGTTCGGACCTCCGGTCCAACAAATGTGGGCTTTGCCAACACCCAATATCCTTTTCTAGCTGCGATGTCCATGATGCCCCCAAGTTCTTCCTCAGTTAGCATTCCCAAGTCAATCATCGGCGCTTCTGGATCAGCAAAATTCCCCAAACTTTCATCGGCAAAAATTCTTGTTTCAAACTTCAAAGTCATTTGCAACCTCCATCAAAATGGCAGATCATCTGCATTCTCATCCAGCATCGTGAATCCGTCCGGAACATCAGATGCCGGTGAAACCTCGGCTCCGCTGATCTTCGCCGCTCCATCCGACTGTCTGCTTCCGCAGAAGTAAATCTGGTCCGCCAGTATCTCAGCGTTGCGGCGCTTGTTTCCTTCTTTGTCTGTCCATGTGCGGATCTGCAGGCGTCCGTCAACGACTGCCATGCTCCCCTTGTCGAGGTATTTCCCTGCGACCTCTGCTTTCTGATTCCATGCAACCACGTCGAGGAAGTCGGTCTCCCTCTCCTGTCCTTGGGCGACGTAGTCGCGCTCAACCGCAAGCGTGAAACTTGCTACCGGCTTTCCACTCTGCGTCACTCGCATTTCCGGCTTTTTTACAACTCGTCCCTGTATGGTGATTCTGTTCAGCATCTATTTGCTTCTCCTTTGATTTGATCGTTTGCCTGCCTCGCGCCGCTCGTGGCCGTTTGAGGCAAGTTCTGGCTTTCTGTGTCTCATTTCACGTCAAGGCCCCTTCCTTCCGACACGCGGCCTCTAGCGGCCTCATAGTGCTAGTGTGTGACGGTCAAGGCCATCAAAATCACACCGACCATGATTGCACACCCTCCGACGAGAGCATATCGTATGCGTTCGGTTGATGTGCTGCATCGTTTTGCCACACTGCAAAAGACGCATCCTCCGAAAAGGCAGAATACAACTGCAAGGAGAATCAGCACCCTGGAAAGTGAGTTCATTTCACGCACCTCTTTCCTTCTCGAATGAGCTGTCGCTGACGTTTTGTAAAAGATGCCGTAGGCGCAAGCTTTTTTCGCTGCTGTGCGATTTGAGCTTTGATTGCGGCGTCTTTCTCTAAGAATTCAGCATAGTCTTTACATTTCCCGTGGCAGCCTGGTTGATGTTTCGGGCAATCTTTACACGGGGCGGATATGATTGCTGCCATGCCAGTCCCTCCGTTTCATCTGCAAAAGTACATTCCGTCCTGATAAACTACGATCTCAGTCCCCTGTATGTTTTCCGACTGGAAAATCACGTCATCAGGAAGGAGCTTTTCTCCGAGCAATACACGTTCGGCGCAGCGATACGCGCGCTCAACGGCATCTTTTTCCTCCGGGTTCGATGCTCTGTCTTTCCAAACAACACCGGTTCTGTCGAACACGTTGTACTGAAGCGGCTGCGTCAGCACTTCTTCCATGGTGTCTGGGTATCTGGGGTCATTCATGCGGTTTAAAATCACATTTCCGACCATGATACGAGTTTCGTCGCTGCAGTCGTCCCCGCCAGCTTCAGCGTAAATTGCTCGTGCCAGAAGCTCTAAGTCATATGGGTCATCTGTGATAAACCCGCCGTTTCCACCAACACCATCTTTCGTATGAGGCGGATGGCAGAACTGCGAATCGTCAAAAGCTTCTTCGTCATCCGCTTCCTGCGGGGCCTCCTGAATTGTTTCCTCTGGTTCTTCCGGGTCTTCCGGTTCATTCAGCGATTCTTGACTTGCGGCAGCCATTGTAGCGTCCACCTCGGATGCTGCCCGATTTGCAAGCGCTTGCTCAATGTCACTCTGAAAAATTAGAAGCGTAACCGATATGAGGACGAGGATCACGCAGGCACAGAAAAGGAATTTTCTCATGCTACCGGGCCTCCTTCTCTGGCTTCTGCAGTAAGAAGCTTTTGCTTCGCTCTGTAATATTGGCTATTTTGAGCGGACAGCCCTGGATGTGCTGCGTAGTATGCACGTTTCTTGGCTTTGATCTCTTCCGCGTGCTCTGCGTAGTAGCGAAGATTATACTCGCGACGGTCCCGGTTCTTTTCACGTTCTGCACGACGTTCGGCAGCTTTTCCGTCGTACCAGCCAATGTGTTTGTAGCTCGCTTTGTAGCAGCTTTGACAGCAGTAGTAAGTAACCGCTTCCTTCTTTCCATCCCGTTCAATCATTCTCATAAACGGTGAACCTGCGCTCGTAACTACCATCTGGCCGCATGTTCCGCATGGACGGATGATCGTCAATCGACGGTCAGTCTTTTTTCTTACACTCATATTGCTGTACCAACCGTTCAAGGTAGAACTGTGCTTTTTTGAGTTCTTCCGCCGGCTTTCCCTTGAACGGATGCCGCCAGATGTACTTGACTGTCTGCCACGCCAATACCGCCGCTACCGGGTCGGACCATCCCTCAACCATCGCATTCAGAGCGTCGATGTACTCAATAGAGCCTTGATTGTAATGATTGGGATGATCTACGGCATTTTCGGCCGGTTTTTCGTCAGCATCCTGATTCATGAATTCGTTGACCTGCGCCATCGGCTTTTCGGCTGGTACAGGGAGAACCATTTCTTGGTTCCAACATTCTTCGCAAGTTCCTCTTTTTCGGATTTTGCTTCTACTGCAAAGTTCAACAGGTACTGGAAGAATTTTATAATGACGCGGGCAGCCAACAACTCCTCCTCCTCCTGAAGTTTTTAAAGCTACATCTGGATACTCTTTCAGCACAAACTCCTTCTGCGTCACTTTTTTACGTCCTCCGTCCTGTAATATCTGCACCCGCAGTCAACCGCTCCGCCGAAGAACTGGCTTGCCGCATTGCAGCAGGTGAAATCATCCCATGCGTCGCATCCCACACACGATCTCTGTGTAGTAGTCGGCTCTTCACGCGCAGTTAATGGCGCTGTTCCTTTTCGTTCTGGCATTCCTCATTGTCCTTTCGTTCGAAATACTTACATCCGCAGTTGACGAAATCCGCACAATGTGGGCTGTCTCCGTTACAGCAGGCCCAATTAAACGATTCCCACCACTTGCAGCCTTCGCAGGTATCGCTCATTGTGCCTTCTCCTTGACGAAGTACCGCTTGTACCGCGTGGCATCTCCAAAGCGGTCTGTTGCCGTCTCCCAGACATCATCAACCTCATAGCCAAGTCTGTGCTTCAAATCCCAAATCCGCGCGCCAAGACGTGTTGTGCCAAGTTCTCTGGTCGCTTCCAGCTGCGTGATAGATCCATGCTGTTTGCAGTAAGCGATAATTCTTTCGCAATCGTTCATGCTGTTCTCCTTTCTAAACGTCGACCCAGTTCCGGCAGAGCATGGCGAGCGAAACATAAGCGATGGCTTCGTCTCCAACCTCTACCCAAAATTTCCCGTACATGCTGACAATGCTGATCTCGTAGACTTTTCTGTGCTTCAGGCCGTGATATCCTGTTTTTCCGATGTATCGCATTCGGATTTTGCTGTATTTTTCGTTCATCATTTATCACTCCCTCTATTTTCAGCATACTCATGCCTCCAAATGATTTAGGTCATATGAAAAAACATCCATATGTTCTGCACATACGGATGTTTAAGGAGTATTCATAACTTTTCTATCTATTTCTCTATTTTCCTGTCACACGCTTTGACTCGTCGTTAGGAAAAAATTTTTTAAGTATCGTTTTGAGCCAGCCAATACTCGTTAAATTTCTTCCCCGTGATGATTGGTCTACACCATTCGCGTTGAAACCGCCGCCACTCCGGGTCGTACTTTCCGTCCTCGCCGCGAAACAGCATGGCATACGGCACAAATCCGGCCTGCATGGTCTGCGTCAAGCGCTTTTCAGCCTCCTCAAAGCAATCTCCGTCGTAGCCGCACAGCACATAGCAGCACATGGTGTGGCTCGCTGGGCGAAATCCTGCCGTCCGCAGCTTATTTCCCATCTCGATCAGCGGTTCCAGATCATCACGGGTGTCATACGCCGTGTATAGACGCGCCGGTTTTACTTCGTACAGAAGATCCGCTTGCCATTGTTGAAGCAGTGACGGTTCTAATCCCCCTGTAAAAACAGATCTTTGTTTTTGCCTCTTGAGCATGTCACAGACTGCCCGAAAATGCGCTTCTGACGTTCCCAGAATGTTGTCATCAAGGATGTTCCATCCATCCACAATCGGCAGCTCTTTGATTTCCCCGTGCGCGCAGCGCGGCACGGAGCAGAACCAACAGTCTTTTGTGCAGCCGCGCGAGGTAAAGATCATCCCCTCGCGCAGATACAGGCCGGGCGTAAAGGCTCCCATGCGATCATCAAACGCCGGGCCGCCGACCTCAACCGGTACGCCGAGAATCTGCCATGTGTAGTACAGATCTTCGGCCTTTTCGATGTCCCACGTAAATGTCACCGAGATATGCACTTCTGTCACGTTTTCTTTAATGCAGTCCGCGATATTCTCGATGGTCGGCGGGCCGAAAAATGCCAGCGCGTCTGTCGGCGACATGGATGTCTTGCGCGGAAACACGCGCGCGATTTTCACCATAGACTTGTCTGCGTCGTTTCTGTGACTGCCGCGCAGTTCTTTACACTCTGTTCGTAGTAGCTCGGTTTAAGTTCCACTCCCACGAACCTGCGGCCGTTCTGCAAGGCCACAACACCCTCTGAACCGATGCCCATGAACGGACTGAGGACCGTATCGCCTGGATTTGACCAGAGATTGAGGGCGCGGCGAATAACGGTAAACTGAAGGGGACAAATATGTTTCTCGTCGTTCTCCTCGCGTGCTGAACTTGCCTGCAACGTGTCAGACGGATTGATGTCTGTCCAAATCGGGGACGCATAACGCTGCCAGACGGAGACAGGAAAGGATTCGTTCGTATGCTCGACGCGTTCTGGGTTCTCGCCTGGTTTCCGCATTGCAATCACATAGTCAGGAATGCCCTGCCGCGACATGCAGGAATCCTTTTTGAGCTGCTTATGCAAAAGCCCAAGCGCTTTTGTGCGCTGCATGGCGATTACGGGGTCTTTCCAGATGCAAACCTCCGAATGGTAGATGAACCCTTCTTTCTGGAATGCGCGAATCAGATCTCCACGGAAATCTTTGATTCCGATATAACCGTCACGTTCTTTGGACGTCGGCAGGTTCATACAGTGGACAGCCATGATACGTCCTGGCATCAGGATGCGGTACAGTTCCTTGATGATGAAACTGAAATGCTCGAAGAACTCGCCATCGGACTTACAGTTTCCAAGGTCGCGGTCGCTGTTTGAGTACGTGTAGAGCGATGCAAAAGGCGGAGAATAGATTTCAAAGTGAATGCTGTTGTCCGGGATTCCGGGAAGGATTTCACAGCTGTCGCCGTTATAGATGGCGTAGCGGTCAGTGATAACTTCTTTCTTTACGAAACTTTCAGCCATGCTGGTACATTCATCCTTTCATTTGCAAAATAGTTTTCTGTGATTCTTGTGGTGTGCCGCACTTCGGCACTGAGGATATCCTTTGTGTACTTCACAAGCTCCTGCGTCAGCCGGATTGCGTCGGTCTGCTTTCGCTCGATGTTTGCCTTGACAGCGCCTTCTGCGTCGGAGATTACGATGTACACGTCGACAGGGTTCGTCTGCCCGTATCGCCAGCACCGGCGTACAGCCTGATAGTAGGCTTCGAACGAGTCCGAAAGTCCAACAAATACCTCCCGGCAGCAATGCTGCCAGTTCATCCCGTATCCGTAACAGGCTGGCTTCGTGATAAGGATTTTGCGTTCTCCTTCTCGCCATCGGCGTTCCAATTCGATTTTTTTATCATCCGGTGTCGAGCCTCGAATTGAAAAAGCATTGTCGCCAAGAACCTGTTCCAACTCATCTTGTTCTGCGTTCAGGTCGCACCAGAGAAGGCACGGCGTATCTTCACTCGCCGCAATTTCAGCAGCTTTTTTCGTGCGAACGCTCATGCTGTCACGTCTGGCCTTGCGTCGTTCCAGCAGAGACATAGACACCTGCGGCAAAAATCCAATCTGACCATCATCTGCTTCGATCATGTCCGACCGGCAAGTGATTTCATGAAGGCGAAGCTCTGGAAGATTGAATCCTTCCATTTCATACCCAAGGTCTGACGGTTTAGTCATGCAGCACGCCCAACTTGCAACCCAAGCAAAGAACGCTTCCTGCGCATGACCTTTCAGCCGCCATTTCTGAGTTTCACCGCCATCATGGACAAAGTAGGTCGCCAGCATCTCAGTCCGGCTCATAATGCCTAGGAACTCCGCATGATTGCCAAGTTCCACGTAGTCATTCGGTGACGGCGTTGCCGTGCAGCAGAGCTTATACGGAGCAAACTTGAACATATCGATCAGCTCTTGCTTCGTTGCGCTTGTGTAGTCCTTCAGGATACTGGATTCGTCGAGAACCACGCCGGCGAATACCGATGCGTCGAAGTTGCTGATGCGATCATAGTTGGTGGTGTAAATGCCGACATCAGTAATTGCACCCATGTCCGGCGCGTATGTAGCCTTAATGCCGAACTTCTCACCTTCACGCACAGTCTGATGAGCTACGCTAAGTGGCGCGACCACAAGGACGCTCCTACCAGTGTGTTCACAGACCTTTTCCGCCCAGGAGAGCTGCTGAATGCCCTTACCGAGACCGCAGTCTTCAAACAGAGCGGCTTTTCCCTTCTTCAATGCCCACCGAACGATGTCAGCTTCGTACTGAAACAGGTGCTTATTCAAATCTGCGCATTCAAACCCAGCATCGACCGCAACATTTTGCTTTGATTTCAGAAATTCCAAATAGCTTTTGTTCATGTGTGCTCCTATACAAACACAGTATCGTCCAAGACCTGTGCGTTTTCCGTGATTTTGACTGTCATATCGTCCGTAAGCGTGATAATGACTTCTGCCTTGGACGCTCCAAACGGAAGGAATCCCGATCTATACTCTTTGCAGACCATCCATTTCCCATCTTCCATTGTGAACTTATCCCCGCTTGAATCCTTGTACACGCAGTCTGGATTGCACGTTGCGAGTTTTGCGTATCTTCCGATAAATGTCGGGGACATCTCTGCATACTTCGGGTACTCTTTCACGAAGCGTTCATATTCCACTGGAAACAGTCTTTTGAATTGGTGCAGGAAATTCGGTACGGTTTCATCCGCATATCTCGTGATAATATCTCCGCACATATTTCGTGGTTTATAGCCAAGTACGTTGTCCAAATTGTCCGGTGTCAGCATTGGTCTGTCCACTAGTAAATGTTGATTTGTGAATATCGCCCTTGATGCGTTCAGTCGGCGTCCGTCCAATTTGAGGTCAACGTAAGGAAGATTCAGATACGCCATATCTCCAATGCGAATTACATACCAATGGGATGGGTATTTAAGAAGGCGATATTTTTCAGAATGCCGTGCCATGTTCGTTACACTGTCATAGAGTCTGCTCTGCTTTGTGCCGCCATCCACTTTTTCAACTCTGCCAAGTTCACACCGTCGGTTGAACGGTATGGTAACGTTCAGGCATTTCCCTTCGTGGTATGCGGAGCATTCCTGCGTGTGATCGCAGCAAATATATTCTGCCCGAAGCCGATTGTTTCGTTTTCCTTCGCCGTAGAGAGCAACGTTTATGAGCGCCATTATTGTCCTCCTTTCCCAAGAGAGCAGAACCCATCCTCCGGCATATTAAGGCCGGTCGCGTCACGGAAGCCGCACCTAACATATGTCCCACACCACGAAATTTCTGCCCGGCGGCCATCACAGTCCCTGCAGCGTGTAACCTGTACTGCGTCCACTGCAGGCAGTCGGCTGATCTCAGCAAACGCAGCGGCATAGTCTCTGGATGTCCGGCGCACGATTTCGAGCGCGTCTTCCATGTAAATCAGCTGCTTGTCCATCATGTTTCACCGTCCTTGATTTCGGCCAGCCAAAAATCACGGCGACATTTTCTGCATTCTTCCTCGTCTCTCACAAGGCAGCAGAGAGCATCGTCGTCTTTATTGTGACATCTTTTATCTACGACGATCGGACAAATAGAGGACATCCCGTCACTTTCAATTCTCGCATTCGGGAACATCTTCAAAAATTCGCTCTGTCTTGTCTTTATAGGATGTTCTTTTGACCATTGCTCAACGATAGGAACCAGATCAATAGCCTTTGCACATAATGTTGCGCAATATGCAACTTTGTTTCCAGGGCAGTTCATGCACATACTCATATAAAAATTGCACATCCTAGTTCGTTCTTTTAAGAATTCAACAGCATCCATATCTCCGTCCTCCAATTATGCTTCTTCGTCCTTGATTTCGGCCAGCCAAAAATCACGGCGGCATTCATCACATAATCCTCTACTCTCGCAATCTTCCGGAAATTCGCTATGAATCAACCCAAGACACAACTGGCATGGTGCGACATTTGGCAATCCGTCGCCGCCAATCTCAGCATCAGGCCACATCTTCAAAAATTCACTCTGCCTCGTTTTAACAGGATGTTCTTTTGCCCACTTCTCGACCGCAGCAACACATTCCTCTGCGTTGTTGGTGAGATCGTTCATATGGCATCCGCGTCCAATATCGTCAAGTGGACAGCCTACACACGGTTTTCCCGTAATGTTGTTCTTAGAATCAAAAGAATCGCACATTCTCGCATATGCTTTGAAATACGCCACAGCATCCATTTTCTGTCCTCCTACATCCAGACCATATCGCATTTGTTGTCCACGCAGTCCTGCAAGATTGCCTTGAAGTCTCGGAACATTGCGCAGTCGCTCCGGCCGGCATAGCCGTAGCAGATGTTGTCATCGTAGTCCCCGATGACCTTCAGAATTTCCTTGCAGGCTCCGTAGCGGATTTTCCCATCACAGTCGCCTTCAAGCAGGAAATTCACAACTTTCACCGGAATGTTGTTTTCCGTAATCAGCCTGATTGCTTCCACGTTCCATTCCGTATAGAACTTATTTTCCTCATCCGGTCGCATGAGAGGCGGCGCATCGTATAATTTTTTGTAGTGGCTGCAAAACGGCCCTCCCATGAGTTCGGCCACTTTGTTCCGCAGCCGCATGAATCCGCTATACCCGAGGTCGATGCCCCGACCGGTTTTCTTGCATTTAATCGTTACGCCCATTTTCACGTTCCTCCTTTGGCTTCCCGTAGTTGCAGAACCCGTCTGGCACTGGATCATCTAGGCCGCGCTTGTTCACGCAGTATGGGTCATTCTCGTTGTTCTGACGGAAATCTTTACAGTTTTTGCAACGCGTTACCACGACGGCATCAACAGTCGGTGCATCTTCAATTTCAAATTCTTCCGATAGCCACTTGAATACATACGCAAGGTAAAACGAACCGAACCCAACGTGATAATTTTTATCTACCGGGTCAAAATACAAAATGTTGTAATACGGCTTTTCAGCCGATCTAGAAACAACAATTTTTGCAAAATTGGTCTTTATCTTATTCTTTCTGGCACAAACATCTACGCTCTGCATATCTCTTTCAGGCATTTTCACAACCTCCATCCATCAGCGCCCCACAGTGTTCACAGCGTTGCGGAAGCGTAGGGTACTTCTGCTCGATTGACTTATGACACTCGCTGCAGTCGTACACCGGCGAAAAGTCAGTAGAGAGCCATTCATTTTTGATCCATTTCCCATGCACCACCTCCGCAACGTCAGCGGTGGGTTGACGCAGCAGGAGCGTTTTTACCCGCTGCGGTGTCCAGTTCGGATTTTCCGCGTTGCAGGATTCAAAATCTTTCAGCGCCGCTTCGCGGCTGATGTATTCGTCAGGCATGGTTTACCTCCCTCAACCAAAGTTCACTTGCCTTCATCTCTCCCGCATGGAATGCAGATTCCTTTGTTATTCCGCCCTCGTCCATTTTCTTCCGCAGCATCTTCGCGTACAGGGTGATCGTCAGCGTGTCCTCTACCACACCGGCATTTGTCTTCCAGCGTGGCTTTGCCGTCAGCCCCCAGTTTGCACTGTTCCGGCTCGTGCCGATAGACATGAGGATCTTTCTTGCGCGTTTTCTGGTCATGTCGCGCCCTCCATCGCCCGCTCTGCTTCCTCGCGGGTTAAAAATACGGTTTTGCCGATGTCCTCTGGCCTGATCGTCCCGAGACCTAGCGTATTAAGCGCAGTCCTCCCGTTCAGCGTGCTCACGTCCGATACGGTAAAGCTATATACCCGCTTAACCGGGTGATTGCAGTATGTCCACAGCTCATCTCCCTGCCTGCACGGCAGCACCACCACGCGCCCGTCCTTGTCGGCTTCGGCAAGCTCGCGGAGGCGATTTGGGATTTTTACTTTGGCTCCATCCAGTGTCCCGACATAATACGCCATACTGCTTTTAACCGTCTCGTAGCACTCACAGCCAGTGGCGCTACTCTGCGCCATCGGCTCGCCGCATTGTCTGGAGCACGCAAAAAAATGGATGCACTCTTCACAGGCTCTTTCAAGATTTTCTTTAGGTGGCATTATTCTCCTTCCTCCCGCTCAAAGCGGATTTTCATTTGTGCTGGGCAAAGGTCGACCTCCGGGCGGCGCTTGCCTGTCCATCGAAGCCCGCCGGCCTGTCCGACGCACTTCCATCCAGCCGCCTTGAGGCTTGTCCCCGACTCTGTATCGAGGATATATGTAATCAGTTTGTGATAGCCCATCGCACGGGCAGCTCTCCACGCAGCTGCATATAGCATGCTGCACGCATTCCGCGTGCCGTCCGTGCAGCAGCGATTTACCTCAAGCGTCCACCCATCATCCAGATACCGCGAAACCGGTCTGCCGACGATTGCAACGCCTACGATTTTCTCTCCGTCTGTGCAGCCGATGGAAAATTTATGTCCAACGACCGGCTTATGATGGCGGTGATGCTCTGCCACAAACGCGTTTGCTTCTGCCAGCGATACTGGGCAAATATCAAGCATCTGTCTTGCCTCCTTCCTCCACGCTGATCCACTGCGGCACATTCTCCCGCAGCGCCGCGTTCTCTGCGGTCAGGCGCTCGATGAGGTCGAGCGCGTATTTGCACAACGTCTCAACGCAAGCAATCTTGCCGTATAACTGGCAGTCTTTGCACTCGCCCTCTGCGCAGCACCGCAGCGCCTGCACGATCTCTTTTTTAGTCATAGGGCTTCTTCCTCCATTCCTTCAAGAACCATTTGTCCCGGCAAAACGCCGTCCTCCATCCACCAGCGATACACGTCTTCTCCGGTCTGCCAGAGCCCGCTCAAACCTTTTCTTTTTTGGCATTCGAGCATCCTGCCGAACGCCCTGATGTAAGCATCCCTGTATTTTGGGTATCTCGCAAACTGCTCTTTCCGGTGTTTCCCAGCCATCGGGCATCCGATGCAGCCAATACGAGCAAATCCGCAAGCATAAAGCGGATTCATACAGATCTTTTCTGCTGCGCAGTAATCCCAGATATCGGCATTCTGCCAGTCGACAATCGGGTTTACGGTTCGCGTACCTTTTAACTGGCAATTTTCCAGCAGCATGCGGCGTTCATCATTATCATCCATGAGGATAATCCGCTTTGCCTTATCCCTGTGGAGCTTTTCCATAATGCCGCGGGTCGTTTTGCGCTTTTGCGATTCCGCCCAGCGAACGCCGGTAGCAATCCAGCGCCCGCTCCCGCTGGTTTCTTTGAGTTCAGCGCAGCAGTACCGTACCAGCCGCGTCGGCGGCATACGTTTTTGCGGGATCAGGTTCCACATCGTCACATTCCCGCCGTCCGGCGTCCGGTGCGTATCGATGTCGCATTTTACGCCCGCCAACTCCAGCCTTCGGAATGTTTCCCGCACATGCCAGACGGTCTCCGGCGCATCAGCTGTCGTCAGCGAGTGCAGCACCTCATACGGGATTCCTGCCGCGCCCGCCAGATGCAGCAGCACGTCAGAGTCCTTCCCCCCGGAATACGTGACCACCAGCGGCTGCTTGTACAGGCGCAGGCTCATATCCGAGGCCATCCGTAGCCGCTCAATCGCTGTTTGTTCTAGGTCCATCAGTATCCCCCCAATTCAATCCGTATCATTGCGCTTCCGGAAACAAATCTGCTTCCCAAGCGCGAAAATGTCGGCTTCGGCCACTTCATCCGACCGGCAGAATGGCAGGCCGAGTTCGTATGCCTTCATTGTTCCGAAGAAAGCGCACTCCCGGCAATCTGCCCCAGGTACTTGCTTCAGCAATTCCGGAACCCTGTAGATCTCGACATCCCGGATTTCTCTATCAATCATCAGCTTCTGTGTCTCATAGCGCTTTTTTATTCCATTCATGTTGCCTCTCCGATTGAAAGCTGGTTCTGCCGGTAACATTGGAATAGCGTCTGACCTTTATCGTTGAGCATATACGGCAGGAATATCTCATCCAGCTGTACCATCTCGGATTCCAGAATCGCCATCTGCGCAGCTACCCAGTCCTTCACGATGCGCCAAGCGACACGTTCGGCCTGATCGCGGTCGCATTTGACTTTCTGCTTTGTAAGTACATTCCACACTGCGTCGACGTTTGCTGGCAATTTGACTCCGCGCGGGCCATTCGGTGTATCAATCAGGAAGGACAGTGCTGTGATATGCCCGTCATTGTCGTAATCCTGCATGATTTTCTTTGCACCATGTTTGACGAGCTGCCCCTGAATCTCACCAAGCGTCGCAAACACATCGACCTTCGTCGTGTAATTCATGATGGGCATGGTTTAATACTCCCCGGCCGCAATCGGAAGTGGCATCCAGTGGGTGACATAATATCCGGTGAGTGGAGCATCTTCGATTCCCAGAAGAGCATTGGCAAGGACTTCACTTTCTTTATCTCTTCCGATGTGCCATATCTTTTGTTCGGTGTCAAAAACTGCGGGCGAAACGAACTTCCTGTCATACGGTTCATCTGTGAATGGATTACTTACTGACTCCATGACAGTAACAGTGCAGCTCACCCACCCATATGCAGCTTTAGCCTTCGGAAGGTCGTCTTTGACACTGATCCACGCCGGCATGTGGTCCAGCAGCTTGTTATATGCCGTTGTCAAGGCACCTAACGATTTGTCTAGTTCCGCATTATTAGCCGCAAGCGTCTCAATTTCATTGGCTGCAGCTACTGCCAGCGAGCCGCCATGTCGCCTCAGCTCCTTCAAAATCTCTTGTTTCTTCATTTTTCAGTTCCTTTCATCGATTGGTACAAGCCGCCACTCCCACCAGCCGTTTTGCTGGCTCCGCTTCCGGCTCAAATAGTATTTTCTGGACAGTTCCCAGATTTTGTGGATGCACGCTGGTCCATATTCCTCGCACGGAACATCACCATCGCATTTCTGATACTGCTCGCAGTCTGGGCAGACGAATGTCTGACAAACGTCCAAGCAGGCATCCCGGAAGTCATCTTCTGTGATTCCTTCATCTGGGTCGATGTAGTCTTGCAGCCATGAAGCAAGGTCATAGCATTCCGGGTGCATTTTCCACTCATACAGTTCGCCCTCGAAGCGAAGCGTGCTGATTTCGTACTTTTCTCCACGGTTGATGCAGTTTCCACAGTAATCACAGCGATGTTGTTTACGCGCCGTGCGCGTCACTGTTTTCAGATGTTCTATGCTCATATCCGTTATCCCTCTCAAGTGCGTAGTAAATCGTTCCATTGTTAATTGCTTGGACAATTAACTGCATTTGCAAATTCATGAACCACTTTCTATTCCACAGCCTGTCGTACCAGTAGATATTTTCCTGACGGATAAGCGAGTCTAACGACCATATCTGCAAGCCACGTTTGTATTTTGGTTTACTCATTTCCTTTTCTCCTATTCCAATCCGCCAAACATAGTGGTTTGCTCCATGTCCGGTTCCTTTGTCTGCGCCGACCTACGTTTTTCTGCCGGCCTGTATTCCCGTTCTGGGTTAAGAACGTCTATCGAGCAAAATTCGAAGTGTGGGCAGCGGTTCAGCCGCGTTATCTGACGGTCAGTTCGAATTTCGTCTTTTGGCTTGCACCAAATCATGTCATCACCTTGAAGATAAGCATTTACGCAGTAGCGGCAGTATTGCTTCATGGATTCTCCTCTCGCATTTTAGGTCTCTCCAACGGTTTAAAAATTGTAGGTTGATGCGATTTCCGCCCGTTTTCTGCACTCCACACACACCACATCACGTCCATAAGTGGTGCGCCTCCGTGTTCTTCCTTGAAGTAGAAGTTCGGCCTCCATGTAAGCGGCAGTACATAATCCGGTCGTACCTCTCGGAACAATCTCAGCCTTTTTGATGCGTGCCAATATTGTGATTTCAACAGCATAGCGAACGGATGACCAAGTTCGTTTGCGTGGCGAATAAACTGCTCCGAAAGCGCAAACGGCGGATTCGTTATAATCCAGTCAGTTTGCGTCCACTCAACGTTTCCCGGAGGTGCCTCGGCCGTTAAGAAATCTGTTCCCTTCATAATGTCAGATTCATAAACCGTATGCCCATGTGCTGCGAGCTGTTTTGCCATGTCTCCTTCACCAGTAGCTGGTTCCCAAACGCGGATGAATGACGGAAGGTCAAGAAACCGTATGAGCGATTCCGTGACATCCGGCGGAGTTGGGTAAAGGTCTGTTGGCCGGCGTTTACGCTCGCCATTCCCGCCAATCATCTGTGTCGCCCGTAAACTCTCCATGTCTGCACCCCATCACTTGAAAATGACCATTGCGCTGTAATAAACAGAACCAAGTTGGTAGGCCGAGCACGAATATTGGATTTCGATGTTTTCTCCCTCGTGC
>ERZ1034925.29-NODE-29-length-91683-cov-18.820633_pt1 | contig 91683 bp, 94 predicted proteins | sample MGYA00520687_ERZ1034925 | MGnify/ENA primary metagenome ERZ1034925 (study PRJEB33766, sample SAMN09781758) | gut metagenome | biome: gut microbiome | host: Homo sapiens | place: Madagascar | study: EMG produced TPA metagenomics assembly of the PRJNA485056 data set... | reverse complement strand
TGAAACTATCGGATTCGGCAGAGTGTGCGAACTTAAAAATGAAACAGAAGATATATATTAAGAGATTTAGTAAAGATGTAGAACTCCCTAAAATTATTAATAAAGGAGATTGGATTGACCTTAGAAGTGCAGAAGAAGTAACACTGAAAGCACCAGTCACAAAGACAGTATCAAAAGGTAAACCAAAGGAAGTTGAGTTTAGTACAGCTCTTATTCCTCTTGGAGTAGCTATGCTGTTACCTGATGGTATGGAGGCAAATGTAGTTGCTAGAAGTGGTACCTTCAAGAATTATAGTGTTCTACAGACTAATGCCTATGGAGTTATTGATGGTGGAGAGTTTGGATATAATGGACCAAATGATGAATGGAAGTTCCCAGTAGTAGCTCTTAGAAATACTACAATAGCAATCAATGATAGAGTATGTCAATTTAGGATTCAGCTTAGCCAGAAGGCAACTATGTGGCAGAAATTGAAGTGGCTGTTTACTAGTGGAATTGAAATTATTGAAGTAGAGGACCTTCCAGAGAAAGAAGATAGAGGAGGATTCTCAACAACAGGAACTAAATAAAGTAACACCATGAAGATAGCAATCTTAGATTATCAAGATGGAAGCATCACTATCAAGGATGTTCCAAAGGAACTGGAAGAACTTGATGGTGATGATATTCTAACCAATATGGGATTTTGTCAGAACACTACAGAATATATGATAGTAGATGACCAGTTACCTATTAGTATTGAAACTAAAGGTTGTACTATTTACACAGCATTAAAATAAAAAGCATGATTAAAAAGATTATTCATAAATTTCTCAACATTCATCCTGATGCAATGTCCTTTCAGAATTCAATGGACCTTGCAGAATTACCAGTAGTAACATTCCGTCAAGGAGATAAGAAGATTAATTTTCTCCTTGATACAGGCTCTAATAATTGTGTTATTGATAGCAATATCCTAAAGAGCATTGACCATAAAATGCTTGATGTAGAAACTAACATCTTAGGGCTTGAAGGTAATGCTCAGAAAACTGGAGTATGTACTATCAAGATGTCTTATAAAGATAAGGAATATGAGTATCCTTATGTTATTCAGGATATGAGTGCAGCCTTTGATTCCATTAAGAAAGAAACTGGAGTTACAGTCAATGGTATGCTTGGCTCAAAGTTCTTCAATGAATTTAAGTATGTCCTTGACTTTGATGAATTGATAGCGTATAGTAAAGAATGATATACTTTGTATCTAAGCAACAATCTCTATTTGAAAGTGAAAATTATAAACCACTTTCAATAGAAGAATCTATAGAGATGATTAAGTCCTGGAAAATCTTCATGTTTGATACTGAAGGTACAGGACTTGATTGTCATATAGCAAAAGTGCTACTTATGCAGTTTGGAAAGATGGATAAATCGATTCAGATTGTAGTAGATTGTACAACTATAGATCCTTTACTCTATAAAGAAGTTATAGAACAGGGCTTTCTTGTAGGACAAAATCTTAAGTATGATGCAAAGATGCTGATGGCAATAGGTATCTTTATAAGAAAGTGTTATGATACCATGATAGCAGAAATGCTTAGATACTTTGGATTTCCTAGAATACCAGTTTCTCCGGAGGAATATGAAGAACAAAAGTATGATTTTCCCTATCATATAAAGCATACAAAAGCAACAAAGAATAAACCAAGCTATTCATATTATGAGTTAAGCTTTGCTCTTGATGCCTTAGGATATAAATATCTTGGAATAAACATAGATAAATCCATTAGAGGTACTATTAAATATGTAGGTATAACAGAAGATGTAATTATCTATGGTGCTAATGATGTTATTCATCTAGGAGACATTATGAATGCTCAAATAGAATATTTTAAATCTATTAATGCTATGCTTGCTCTACAGATAGAATGTAGTGCAGTCTTGTCTCTTGCTTACTTTGAGTATTGCGGAGTTAAGATTGATGAAGATAAATGGATGAAAATCTATAAAAGAAACTGTACTGACCTTCAGAAAACAATAGATGCTCTTAATACCTTTGTTGTAAACTTAGGAAATAGAAAATTTATTAGAGAAGCTATTCAGTTAGATTTATTCCAGGACGTAGATACCTCCAGTAAATCAAAGTGTAATATTAATTGGAGCAGTACTGATGATGTTGTTCCCCTTCTAAAGTATTTAGGTTTTAACACAAAGGGTTGGAACAAAGAAAAGAAGGAAGAGACAGATAGTAAAGGTGCAGACCTTGTAAAGAAGCAAAAGAATATTAATCCTGAATTTGCAGATTTATACCTAGAATATTCTAGATTAGATAAACTTTGTTCTACTTATGGGCCACAATATACTAATGCAGTAAATCCTAAGACAGGAAGACTTCACACTGAATTTCGTCAACTAGATACTGTAACAGGAAGATTGTCTTGTGGTTCTCAAAAGCAGAATGAGGATTTAGCTAAACTAAAAGGTCTCCCTTTAAAACCAAGAAAAGGGCATCCTGAAGATGTATGTGCATATCCTCAGATTCAGAATCTCCCTAATACTGATGAAGTAAGATCCTGCTTCATTGCGGAAGAAGGCAATGATTTTATCTCTATAGATTATAATAGTGAAGAGTCAAGGCTTCTAGCAAGTCTATCAGGAGACAAAGGTATGCTTGAGGTATTTGAAAAAGGTTATGATATGCATAGCTACGTAGCTTGGCTTATATATCCAGAAAAGATACCTAGGGATATTGACATCAGAGATATTAAGAAGAAATACCATGACCTTAGACAATCTGCAAAAGGACCAGAATTTACATTTGCTTTCCTAGGTAACTGGGCAACGCTTGTTGGAAACTATGGTATGCCTAAGGAAGAAGCTATGCAGATAGAGGACAATTATAAGAAAGGTTTTGCTGGAGCTACTAAGTATCAAGATGAATGTAAGAAGTATACTGAAGCTACAGGAATTATTAGAGTATGCAGGGAAACAGGACATATTTCTAGATGGTGGGACTGGAAGAAATGGTATGCTAGACAACGCTCTAAAGAGTTTTGGGATAGTTATAGAGAAAGAAAAGAAGCTGGATTACCAAGAAGTAAAGAAGCCGATGAACATTTTGCTGCAAGGAATAAATATGACAAGAATAGTGTCAATAGTACTACACAAGGGTTAGGCGCTGTAATCTTCAAAGAGTTTACTTACAATCTTTACTTATGGATTCTTGATAAAGGTTACCAGGATAAGGTAAAATTCTGTGTACCGGTACATGATGAAATATGTGAAGAGTGTCCTAAGGAACTTACCCAAGAAGTAGTAAAAGCAACTAAGCACTTTATGGAAACTATTGGAGTAAAGTATTGTCATAGACTTCCATTGCCAGCAGAAGAAGAAATTGGTCCATTTTGGAAACATTAATTATGGTTTTAACAGAAGAAGAATTAGTAGATATTTGGAAGTACTTCCAGTATTGTTGCCTACCTTCCATCACTATGGCTAGGTATGCTTACTTAGATTACATTGAGGACATCAAGAAAGAAAAGATGTTCTATAGGCATGAAACTAAACAGGTTATCAATAAGATAGGTAAATACTTGGAAGCACTTCCTAATAGACTGATGGATGTAAGTAGTCAGAATGTAAGGTATATGAACATCCTAAGTGATAACATAGAGGAACAGTTTGAAGAAGAGGAAGAAGAACTGCATAGAGCAATCTTTATTTCATTCAGAAATGCTAAATGGGAACGTGCAGAATGTTTAGCTTCTCTTCATTATATCTTAACTATGATGAGTATTGCTTCAGCAATATTCAATCAATGCTGTGAAGATTTAAAGAAACTTTCTGGCAAGGATGCTACTGAAGCATTTCACATCTATAGTTTATCTGAAACTTCAGAGGATTGGCTTAAGATTGTAAAGAAAGCTAATGTTATGTTTGATACTAATAAGAAAGCTGAAGCTGTAGATTTGAATAATATCAGATGTACCAAGGCGGTAGATGCCATCAGAAAGAAACTGGCTAACATTGAGACCTTACGTACAGCTATGAGAAAGTCATACCCTTGGAGTCTTAATTACAAAGAAGGTATTCCTTATGAGGAATCTGCTGACTATCTTATAGTAAATAGTAATAATCAAAAACTTGATAAATGTGGTTAAAGTAATGGAATTTATAAGAACATTCAGAGAGAAGCAACAGACTTCTCGGCAGAATACTATCCTAGCAGAGGCACATGATGCTATCTGTCTGGCTGACTTTGATGGTACAATCTACATTGCATATAATGGAACTCCTCTAGTACCTGTAGAGAGTACTTGGACCCAGAAGGAAATTCTTGCAAAGTTAGATGAAACACGCAATAGCTTCATCAATTATAAGATGAAACAGATTAATCAGCCAAAGGTAGCAGTAATGCTATAGTAAAGAACATTAAAATCAAACAATTATGCTAATAGAAGTAAAAGCAAAGGTTGCCTGGAGAATAGATGGAAAGGTAAAGAAGAAGATTGAAACATATATTCTTGATAAGGAAGTATTTGCAGAAGCAGAATATGAAGTATTGTCTCTTCTTAATCAAGATAAGATTGATGGAGAAGTTGAGGACTTTGAGATTACAGGCTTGAAGCTGTCTATTGTCAAGGAAATAATTACTCAGTATGAAGGAGACTATACCTTCATAGCAACTCTAAGGGATACTACCCTACTTGATGATGGTAGCGAGAAGACTATTAAATATAAAGTTCTTCTATGGGCTAATAATATTGCAGAAGCTATGACTCATACTAGAGAAATTGCTCAGCAAGGTTATGATATGCAAATAGATGGTCTTAAGGAAGTGAATTATACATACTTAAATTCTCAGGAAAATGAAGAATCAGCGTCCACAGAAAATCAACTCTCAGAAGGAGCTTGATGATTTAATCAAGAATGTAAAGGGTGGTTATCCTTTAGAATGCTTTGTTCTCCTTAACTTTGGATTAAGAAGCTCTAAGGATATATCCCTTAATGAGAACAATGATTATCATATCTACAATGAGGCAGATGACTCAGAAGAAACTATAGTACATAGTCAACTTATGAGTTCATTCATTGGGGAAGCAATTAGTAAAGGAGCATTATATAAATACTGATATGGAAACAGAAAAGAAAAAGTGGAAAGAAATATTAGATTACTTATTTAATTTTGTGAGTAACAAGGAGTTTACAGAGATAGATAAGAAATATTATTTTATGCAGCTGGATGCTCTTCAACAGGAAATTGCAGAATTGGAAAAGATTAGTAACTATATTAAAGCATCCACAACTCCAATTAAGAAAGAAGGGTCTAAAAAAGAAATGGTTAATCATCCTTTGCACTACCAAGGTCTTGAAGTAAATGGAACTAATGTGGAATGCATTGATGCTATTGAAGGCCTTAAAGGTTGGTTTAATACAGCTATCTTCTGTGAACTGAATGCCTTCAAGTATAATTGGAGAGTAGGTGAAAAAGATATGATTCCTCAGGAACTAGGTAAAATTGCCTGGTATGGAGATAAAGCAAAGGAGTTATGGAATAAAGCTTTACGTTGGGTATATCCTAAGAATGGACATAAGTATGCTATTGTAAACCAAGGTGTCACAAGGATGAAGAATCCTACCACAAAGGAATGGATAGATGCTATTATTTATACTGATGGTAAAGGATTCTATGTTAGAGATGTTAGTGATTTTAACAAGAAATTTAAGTTAGAAGAATGAGTTTAGATTTATATATTTACAGTAAGACTCCTGTGCTTCATAGAGGTACAGGAGTTTATATTAGAGATAACGGGGAAACAAAAGAACTTGAAACTAAGCAGGAAGTTCTTACTTATTTTCCTGATATTGATCCTGATGGTATTGAGGAGAAGACTTATGAGAGTAATACTTATTTCCATACCAACCTCACTCATAATCTGACAGATATGGCTGATGAATGCAAGGTTATTGGTAAATGTATTTCTAAGAAAGTAGGTAACACAGTAACTCTCTATGACCTTCTATGGCATCCAGATGATAATTTAGGTATTAAAACTCCTAATATGGACTATCTGGAAGATGTGATGAGATGCTATAGAAAGTTATTGAAGGAAGGAGATTTCTTCAAAGACTTCAATCCAGATAATGGTTGGGGAACCTATGAGCAATTACTTAGAAGAACTAAGGAATATATAAAGGCTCTAACATCTATCTCTGATGATTTTGAGAACTATACTATTTATGCTAGTACATAAACTAATTGATTATGGATGACAATGATATTGTATATGAGGATTTCTCTGATTTTCTAGAAAGAGGTAAAATACAAGAGAAGAAAAAGATTGAAAGAAGGAAAGGATATAAGCATATTCTTAGGCCTCATATTCCTATAGATGTATATAGCCTTAATGGAAAGCTTCTAGGTTCTTATGATTCTATTAAAGAAGCAGCAAGGGAACTTGAAATCTCTGAATCTACAATACGTAAGAATTTAGACTTAAATAGAAAAGCTGGAGATAAACTTTTTGTACTTAAAGGAGAATCCTTTGAAGATAAAAAGAAGGCTATGGAAACCCATAGATACATAGATGGAAGAAGGAAAATTACCAGATCCTCTTTGGGAATTAAGGAGTATACTATAAATGGTACCTTTGTTACATATTGGAGTACTTCACTTGAAGCAGCTAAAGCCTATGGTATCAGAGCACATGATATATCAAGATGCCTAAAAGGAGAAAGGCTTACTGTAGGTGGTAAGATATTCCTTCCTTCATTGGAACCAATATCAAAAAGACTTAATAGAATTAAAAAGAAAAAGAAATGAAAGATAATTATCCAATAGGAGCTACTCTAGATCCTTCTGCTCCATATAACCAATCAGATCCAGAGCCTGTAGAAGTAGATTGCTGTGTATCTTATAGTCTAAGTAAATCAATGCCAGTAAAAGTTCAAAACTATAGTGTATCAGAAGAGTATGAATCAGACATAGATGATGATGGGCATAAGTATTGTCATAAACTTCAGGAGAATAACTTTGACGATACCAACTTTATTGAAGAATTTAAGAATGACAATGCTGCTATTGGCATTCCTACTTTACTAAAAGAGTTACAAAAACTAGTAAAAGAAAGAGTAAAAGAACTTATAGATAAGTTTAATCTAACAAAGTCTTATAATTTAAGACAAAAAATTAGAAAGCAAATTAATCATTATGAATCTATTTTGCAGGCTACAAAAGATTGGACAATAGATGAATTAGATGTTTGTCAAGAATAACTAAATAGAAATATTATGATTTCAGATTTATCAATAAACTTTGAATGTGAAGGACTTCAATACTTTATTAAAGTCCCTTCAGAAGACTGCAATCTTTCCTATAACTTAGCAGAAGCTTTTGAGGAAGTAATAAAGAAATCAAATGCTAATGCTGATATGGTGATTGAGCAGTTGATAGAGAGTTTTGGTTATGTAACTAAAGGAGTAGATGTATGACAAAGAATAGTATAACATTAAGTCCTAAGCATGGTGTTAATCCATCAGTCTTACGCTGCATTTGCTGTGGAAAAGACTATGGTGTAGCCATGTTAGGAAAACTCAAGGGAGATAAGGAAGCTCCTAGAGAGATATATCAAGGTCTTTGCAATGACTGTGAAGGAGTAGTAAAGCAAGGTGGAGCTATGATTATTGAAGTAGTTGATGGTAAAACTTGCAATAACCCTTGTAGAACAGGAAGACTAGTAGGTGTATCTAAAGATTTCAAAGAAAGAAACCATCTTGAAAATTCCATCATGTATATGCCAAGGTCTTTATTCTCCAAGGTCTTTGGTGAAGTAGATTTCAATAAACAATAACCCTTTAAATATAAAGCTATGTACTTAGATAATGGAAGAGAAATATATGAATGTGACCAGTATCCAGGTTATTACATAGATGCTAATACTGGAGCTTTCTGTGACGAAGATGGCCACTATGTTGGAGGTAATATAGATGATGGTGATAAACCAGGAGGTAGCCATATTAATATATGTACTAGAACAGTATGGGTATCTAAATCTGGTAAGCAGTATTATCCTGAAAGAAATAAGACTGCTACTATTCCTTTACCTCTTGAGGAAGCTAGAAGAAGGAGATATAAACCTTCATCAGGTTATAAGAATTATATAATTAAGCAAATAAGAAAGAAAAACTAAAAGATGAACAAATGAAGTTAATTAATCCATCAGTAGAACTCATTGCTCAGACACCAGGTCTTGAGGGTATTTATAAACAAGTTGAACGTGTAGGTAGGGTTTGTTATAAGTCAGAAGATAAAATTACAGAAGATAGTGCTAAGCCATTTGTAGAGAGAATGGTTAAGATGCAACACTATGCAATGCTAGAACATGGTACTGTATATTTGGCTGCTCCATATAATAATGAAGATTTATTGTTCTGGAAGGTAGCAAATAGTCCATATAGTAAAGGTGTATGTGATGATAAATCTAATCTACTTTGTCTTACAACAAACCTTAGAGTAATAGCAGAATTAAATGCTTGGGAAGTTATTGACAAATATCTTTGTGAACCTACTGAAACTCATGCTAAAAGAATCTGTTTAAAGTTCATTACTTCTATTGGAGTATCAAGAGAATTTAATCGTCATAGGACCGCCAGTATAGCAGAACAAAGTACAAGATACTGTAACTATACTAAAGATAAGTTCAATAATGAGCTTACTTTCATCAAGCCTTCTTGGTTAAACATTCCTACAGGACACTATGCTTATTGGGATGGTGATTGGTGTGATGTTAATGAAATGAAGATTCAACTTCCTGGAGAAGAGCATAAAGATATTGATGCTTTCCTATGGACTTTAGAGGATGCAGAAAGAGAATACACCTTGCTTATTAATAAGGGATGGCAACCTCAACAAGCAAGAGAAATCTTGCCATTAGCTACAGCAACAGAGGTAGTATATACTGCCTTTGAAGATGACTGGGAACACTTCTTTGACCTTAGATATAGAGGTATAACAGGACAGCCACACCCTAACGCTCAACAGGTAGCTTCTATGGCTTATAATTTAATAATCAAAGAATTAGGAAAGGCCTTGTAATATGAGTAGTTATCTATCAATTTATATTGTTCCTAAGAGAAAATCTGAGGAAGAAGAAAAGAAACATATCCTTGTTGCAGCATTCTCTCGTAATTCTGAAATATATCAATACTTCAATGAGAATATACATCCTGCATATAATGGTAATAAGGAACATCCTTACACTACTATAACTAAAGATAGGATACAAGATGTTATCACTGATTTAAGCAGAGATATAAGTAGCTCTAAAGATAGACTTATGGAGTATGAGAAGTATGCCAAGGACAATCCTGACTATATTCAGGAGATTATTGAACTAAAGCAATATATTTCAGACCTTCAATATACCCAAGGAGAAGTATGCTTTATAGAGGAGATGGTAGATGGTATTAATTTCTATGAGAAAATAGAGGAAGTATGTTGTAACGTTGATTAGGCTTTATGGCACATTATGATATATTAATGGTAGGAACAGAAGCTAATCTAATGCAGATATATGCTGACTGTTCTGATTCATCAAGTGAGACAAAGGCAGAAATGGCATTTGCCTACGATTACCTATGTCCTATAAGTAAGAATAAGCTTCTAGGTAAAGGCATAAAAAAGTATGATTCAGAAGATTATGAATTTACCAAAGAAGATACAGAATTATATAATAAGATTGTTCAAGGAGGAATGTTTAATGATTGCTTTGACATCAGAGATAATACTCCCAATCATAGAATCATGGAGTTAGATGGTAGAGACTTTGATAAATTCTTTGAGGATTTACCAAAAGACACTCATTTCTTTCTCTGTGATGGACATTTATAAAGAATGTAATATGAATAGACTTATTATTTGTAGAGGCCTTCCAGCATCAGGTAAGACTACTTGGGCTAAAGAATGGGTTATGGAAGATCCAGAGCATAGAATTAGAATTAATCTAGATGATATTCGCAGTATGCTAGGCAAGTATTGGGTTCCTGCAAGAGAGCCTGTAGTTAGTGCTATACAACAGGAAGCTATATTAGCAGCTATGAATTTCGGTGTAGATATTGTTATTGACAATACTAACTTAAACAGAAAAGTAGTTGATGCCTATGTAAAAGTAGCAGAAAAATTTAAATATACTGTAGAGTATAAAGACTTCTTTAATGTCCCCCTTGTTGAATGTATTAATCGTAATGTAAATAGAAATGCTTCTATTCCAGAGGATGTACAGATTCCTAATGATGTAATATTTAGCATGCATGAACTTTACAAAGATATTTACAACTTAAAAGTACTTAATTGTGATGTAGAATATGAGAAGAACAAAATGGATTGTAGGAGTGAGGAATAGCCTCTCCTCATTAGCAATGGAATGTGATTCCTATGCCGCTATTGAAGAAACCAGAATGAGAGATTCTGAAAGACAGACTCTTCAGAATATGTTAAGTAAAGCTGTTGAATGGATTGACAGTAAGATATAATACTAGGCTGAGGAGAGTATCACCCTACTCTCCTTGGCTTAAACAAAGAAACCCGTTAAATAATATAAAGATATTGATTAAGTAAGGCCTTCTCTTTAGGAATTTACTTATCTTTGCCTCAAAATTAAATAATAAACAATTTATGGGATGCGTAAATAGAAGCAGTAAAGAGTTCAAGAATCTAGCTACAAGGAATAATGTGGATAGCAATACCCTTGAACTTATTACTCACAAGTATTGGTTAGAAGCAGGAAATGAAACTCTCTTTCCTACAGATGTTTATATTCAGGCTCAGCTCGGTAATACTCATTATCAGGAGTCTGGTAAGTCTGTAAGGAAACTATGGGAGATGCGATATAATGCTCCACAGGAGTTTAAATCTCTCAGGGAGCTTCAGGTAGCTAGGAAAGAAGCATCAAACTTCTTCCCTCAGTCAGCTATTGTTCATTACAAGAATGCTAAGGGAAACTATGTACTCTCTGTTAAGAGACCTGTGGAGACTGTTAACTATGACAAAGATAACTTCTTTGAGGAACTGGATAATATGAGTTCTGTTAGAGATGTTAAGAAGCTTAACCTTGGTATTAAAGAGAATCAGACTTATACTCTTGATAAGGTACAGCAGTTATATCATAGATTCAATGAAGATAGAATCTCAAAGGTATTGGCAGATAAAGTTTTTAGTATTGCTAAGGACTTAGGTCTTGAAGTAACCTTTGGAGAAACTCTACCTTTTGGTACTATTGGTAAGTACACCAACAACAATACTATCATCTATAAGAAGTCTTTCCTTGAAAGAGATATGATGAATAGTATGAAGGCTCCTATTATCCTTCATGAAGTACTTCATGCTCTCTCTATGTATGCCCTTTCTAATCAGACTAAGAATTGGAAGAGAAGTGAAGACTTGGAGAAGTTCAGAACAGAGATGAATTCCTTGTATCAAGACCTCAAGACCAATCCTATCTTGAAGGGTGAAAGAGGTATTGTTGATGTTTTTGAATTTGTTGCAGAACTTGGTAATCCTGTCTTTAGAAGTAAGATTCAAGAAATTGATAAGCAGAATAAGGATAAGAAATCTTTCTGGTCTAGAGTACTTGATGCCTTCAAGACTCTTCTTGGTCTTCATACCTCCAATACATACTATCAGAGGGCAATGAATACCTTGGAGAAAGCCCTTGATGCCTTTGATATTGATACCTATATGAGATACAATGGTATCAAGAATCCTTTGAGAAAGGAATATAATGAGAAGGAATGGGACTTCAGAACATTATCTGATGACAAGCTTAAGGATAAAGTTACTAAAGAAGTTGCAGATAATACAATAAATAAAGATAATCAACGTTTAGAAAATAAAAACAATACACAATATGAGCAATCAATCAAATCAGCAGGTCAACTCTTCAAAGATGCCTACTCCATTGTCAAAGGAGGAAGTTCAAAAGATAATGAAGGATTCCAAGGAAATACAGATGCAGGCAAGAGCATTAGAGAAAGAGTACATGAAGAGTCTTCAAAACAACAAAAAGAGTTAATCAGTTGGGCAAGGAAGACTGACAATATTATTGTTGAGCCTAATGATTACTTTGAAGAAGAATATGGCGAAAGTCAATCAGGTTCAGAGACTACAGTTTGGATAGCTAATGATAATGGGCGTAATGTAGCTATTAAAAGCATTAGCCTTAACCACTATGCTACTCCTGAAAAGTTACTTGATAGAATACTTATACATAACACCGCTTTTCCTTCTACGGCAATGGAGATACTTAAGGTTGGTGTATCTGATAATGGTATGAGTATTATAGTAAAGCAGCCTTGGATAGAAAGTGGAGAAACTATTGCTAATCCAAAGGAAATAGAAGACTATATGCTTAGTCAAGGCTTTGTTCATACTAAAGGTCAAGGAGTTAATGCAGAGTACTCTAAGGATAATTATGTTGTCACAGATATTAGACCAGAGAATGTTATAAAGCAACCAGATGGAACTTTGGCTGTTATAGATTGCTTTGCTATGTTTAAGAGTGAAGAAGCACAGAGGACTTCTCAATCTACTCTTAAGGATTTCATCAGTAGTCTTTCAGGTAAAGAACTTAAGGATGAGTTAGCTCTTATTGAGCAGGAAAGTGCTGATTATGATTTGGTAAACAATATACCAGAAGATAATAAGCACAGTGGAAAAGCTGTGCCTCAAGACTTTACATTTGCTGATGGTACTACTGTCAAAGCACCATTTAAGCCTAATGCTCAGCAGATAGATGCTCTCAATGAGATGGATAGATTCATGAAGTCTAATGAGACATCTATGACTCTTAGTGGTTATGCTGGTACTGGTAAAACTTCTCTTATGGAGATGATTGCCAAGAAAGGACAGAAACAGAATAGACCTGTTATGTTCTGTGCTACAACCAATAAGGCAGCAGCTGTACTTAATGATAGAGTATCTAAGGCAGGATTCAAGGCATCTACATTAAATAAGGTGTTTGGTATCAATGTAGAAGTAGATTCAAGTAAAGCTTATAATGCAAGAAACCTGGTAAATGTCTTAAAGGACGTAGATATTATGCCAGGTACTACCATTATTATTGATGAAGCTTCTATGATCAATGAAGAGAACTATAAAATCCTCAATGATATTGCCAAGGAGCATCGTCTGAAGATTATCTATGTGGGTGACGAAGCTCAGTTGGCTCCTGTCAATGAAGATAAAATCTCTAAGGTCTTTAGAAATGGTGAAGGCAAAGTTATCCGTCTTACCCAAGTAGAAAGGACAGATGACAATGCTATTCTTAAGGAAGCTACAGCTATCCGTAATGGAGAACCTTTGTCTAAGGTATCATCATTTAATAGTAAAGGTGAAGGTGTTGCTTATATTTCCCCTCAGCATCAGGAAGCTATCAATGAAGTTATAGATAAGTATGTTAAAGGCTTGAAGCAGAATCCTAATTACTTTAGAATCCTTGCTTACACCAACAAGGCTGTAACTGCTTATAATAATCAGGTAAGAGAACTTTTGGGTTATGACTCTCCTACTCCACATGTAGGTGAGCCTATGACAGGTTATGCAAACTGGGGATATGAATGGAGAACCAAGAGCTATAGATTCATTAACTCAGAATCCTATAAGGTAACTCAGGTAGGTAGACCTACTACAGTACAGACCAGATTGGATAATGGTACTCCTGTAGTGATGCAGGCTGTTCCTATTACTCTTGAAGACTCATTAGGCAATATAGATACTTTCAACTTCATGGACATTAAGAATAATGCTCAGAATAGACAGAGTGCTATGATTCTTGCCAATGAGAAGAAGAGATTATGGAATGAAGCTAGAAGAGCCTATGGTAGAGAAGCTAAGGCAGCAGTCTATGCAAAGATTAATGCCATTGATTCTTTCCTCTTTGTTAATGATAACATTGAAGATAGTAGTCACAACCTTTTGCAAGCAAAGACTATTGACTTTGGTTATGCTCTTACCATTCATAAGTCACAAGGTTCTACCTTCACCCATATACTGATGGATGATGTAGATGTATCTAGAGCTTCTATGAGTGGTAACAATGCTGCCAATGCTATGGAAATGGTTGACCTTGGAGAAGAATTTAGAAATGATGCAGCCAATGCAGAGTTAAAAAGTTCTGAAGAAGTTGATTTAGGGGACCTTAGTGATGTAGAAGTAGAGAATACTCAACCTGACCAAGCAGCTAATATCAAACAGCAGCTTGAATATGTTGGTGTTTCTAGAGCTACAGATACTGTTACTATTGTCAGTAATAATGTAAAGAAGGAAGGTTCTCCTTTACATACTGATAAAAATATCAAAGATAACACAATAAATTCAAGTAATTCACGTTCTGAAAATAAAAATTCAAAAGGAAATGGAACAGAAGAATACAAAACAACAGATGAGTTTAGAAGAGTTCAAGAAGGAAGCCGTAAGTTTTCTGAAAAAGGAATATCCAGCTTTCAGCTCAGAGAAAGGGAACTTAATGATGAGGATAAAGAAAGAATCGGAAGGGTTCTGGGAGGACTCTTGGGAGCCAACAGCAATGGTAGCTGGCATGGCGTCCAATCTCATTTAACTCATACAAACAAAGACAATAGTGTAGGTGCTTTTAATGTGGGAAGAGTAGATGGAAAATTATTCCATGATATATTTGAGATGGTAAGAATCTACCTTCCTAATGGAGAATTAGTAGATTTACATGATGATTATTCTAATGCAAAATGTTTTGTTACAGAAGATGGTTTATGTGGATTTGCTATAGAACCAGATGGTAATTTGGTAAGTGTATTTTCTCTTAGCCCAAGCACCAATAAAGGTTTCCTTTATGCCATTAAAGATATGGTTAAGGAAGAAGGTGCTACCCATCTTGATGCCTACATGAGTAAAAAACAGCCATTACAGGCTATTTATGAGAAGACCTTAGACTTCCATACTGCTGCAACTATGGATTACAATATGGAGTATGACCATTATGATATTGCTAAGAATCATGGCAATCCTCAAGTTGTATTTATGGTTGACCATGAAGTAGCAGAGCCTAAGCACTTTGATAAAGATTCTTATAATGCTGCTCAGCAGTATCAGTTAAGTCAGTTATCTAAAGATGTAGATGGTTTATACTCAGAAGATGGTAAATCCCTACTTACTATCTATCGAGGATATGCCTTGAAGGAAGACAGGGAAGCAAAATCTCTTAATGAAACTGTAGGAAAGACAGCAGTAGATTATGATGAAACTCTTAAGGGAGCACTCTACTTTACATCAAGTGAAGAAGAAGCTACTGATTATGCTAAGAGTAGAACAGATAAATCACCTGAACCCCCTACAGCAGAGCATCCAGAAGGCAATAGAATCAATAGACACTATACTGGGGATTATGCTAAAGTTAGCAAATTCCATATTCTTTCTACTGCAAAAGTAGAACACTACAAAGATATTAGAGACTATATAAAGAATGGAAGAAACACTACAGCTGATGTTATTGTGCTTGACAAGGGAACTTTGTGGGCAGATAATACAGAATATATAGTGAAGAATCCTGATGTTATAGTCTTTGATAATAATAAAGGAGCTGAAACAGAAGTAACTAATCCTTCTTTCCCAGAAGGACAGACACAGAAAGTTTCTCTTCCAGGTTATGAATACTTTAATGAACTCTATGATGAGACACCAGTAGATGCTGCCTGGAAGATACCTTATTTAAAGGAATTGGATGCACAGTTATCTATGGAGAACTCATTTGAGGAAAATCAAAACATTATCAATCAAATGGACACAGTGCTTCAAGCAACAAGTGAAAAAGAGTATCTTCAGGAATCTAAGGATTCTCAGAAGAAAGAAGTAGAGACTAATCTCAGTGAGTATGATAAGCTTAATAAGCAGATTGACAACCTGCTTAATGGTGACAAGGACTTAGAGGAACTTGGTGCTTCTCTGTCTGCTACAGAAGTTCGTCATACAGCAGAACTGATAGTCAATTCTATCTCTGATGAGATTACTAATCTTCAGAAGGAAAAAGGTCTTGCAAAGACCCTATTCCCTTCTCTTAATACAGACCTTGACTTTCAGTCTGCATCTAGAAAACAGATTGTAGAGACTGTAGGTCTTGATAGACTTATTGAGAGAACCAAGACTCTGTTCTCACCTCAAGTAATGGATTATGAGGATACAGATACTATGATGCAAGCTCAGCTGATTACTGACAACTGGGATGCTATTATGTATCTGGCAGCAGACATCTTTGCTATGAATGAAGGCTTTGGTATTACCAAAGACTATAGCAGAGGTAACTTTACTACCACAGAGAACTCTAAGGTAGATTTCGATAACTTCAATGACTATTCCAATGACCAGGATATAGCAGCAGAAGAGGGAGAAAAGGATGAGCAGGAACATTGGCAAGTTGAATCTAGAACCATTGATGTTCTTAACTCTATGTCTGCCTTGGTAAGATTAGGTCTCCATGAGTGCTATCTCTTGGATGCAGAAGGTAACAAGGTATATAGTAAATGGGGAATTGCAGAAAGAGTAAATCCTAGAGAGTCTGTCAATAGTATTTTAAGATGGACCCAGGGAGCATTGTCTCTTGATGATATGATTAAGAGATTGTCTGATAAGCAGAAGCAGAACCCTTGGTTGTCTCAGCTTATTGAAAGACTTTCTGATAAGAGTGGTAAGGAGACTAATTTCCAGAGCCAGTTCTATGGAGTATTTTCTAAGCATTTCCAGCTCTACTCTATTGTATTGCTTGAAGATGGTAAGTATTATAGCATGACTGTAAATAGTCATCCTGCACTCTCAGAAGCAATGAAGTCTATCTCTGCCCTATTCAAGATTGGAGAACATCCTCTTTTTGGTAATAATGGTAAGATTAATTCTAAGCTTCTTGGTTCTGACCAGACTACAGGAAAGAACTCTGAGTTCAATCTTCATAAGGCTCTGACTGAGTTGAGAGAAATTGACAAGGCTATCAAGGAAGGTAAGACTCTGGATGATACTATGTCAAAGACTGCTACTGACAACATCTTAGGTATCAGTAAGAGCTTTGGTTATAACATCACAGAGGAAATGCTTACTGATGTAGTCAATGCAGAGAACATCAAGAAAATTACAGAATCTCTTGGTTATATTGTCAAGGACTTGGATAAGGCTTTGCAGGCTCAGAACAAAGGTACCCTCAAGGAGTATGACCCATTCAAGTTTGGTACAGAGAATTCTATTGGTGGTAGTTTGAGAAACCTTCTCACTCCTATTACTGATAAGTTGGAAGATACTGCTGTCAATGCATTCTACGATAGTGGTAAGATGTATCAGTCTTATATTACACCATCATTTATGACTAAACTGATGAATAAATTCCGTCAGGAAGGTCAAGCATTTGAGGACTTCATTATGGATGAATATGGTTCTTCTGAATGGTTTAAGTTCCCAAATGGTGATGTAGATAAAGGGTGGAGAAATGAATGGCTCAGAATACTTGCAAAGGATGAGAATGCCCGTAAGGTATTTGATCATAAGGTAGAGTTGAACTTCAACAAGCATAACTATATGCGTAATATGAGTGATGCTGAATATACATTATCCCTCATCACTGAGTACTTTGCAGAGAGTACTGATAATAATACCAATATGGTTCCAGCTTGGTTCAGAATACCTATGCAGTCTAATAAGCCATCATCAGAGTTCATCAAGTTCTACTCTTATAGAGGTGCAAGCTATAAAGATTCTATTGTCTATGGTCTTCATAATATGTTCTTGCAGGAACTTAGTAGAATTCAGACTGTCAGAATGAGAAACATGGATAAAAAGGATGCAGGTTTCATCAAGAACTTTGATACCAATGGACGTAGGTTTAACTTCCTTCCTGTATTGAATAACTATTTGGAGAATACTGCTGATAAGATTGCCAAGAGAGATATTCTTCGTAATGAAGATAACACCATCTCTTCTGATAACAGTAGATTGGCATCTCTACTTCAAAAGAAAGTAGATGGAGAGGTAGCTCTTACTGCTGAGGAAGAAGCAGAACTTGGTAAACTTGCTGATAGAGTTATCCGTCAGCACATGGAAGACAGGGTTCAGTCTATCCTCAATACCTGGGAGAACAATGGTATCTTGGAAGCTGCTAAGAGTATCAAGGGTATTTATCCTTCTGAACTAAAAGATGAGGAAGCTGCTGACTGGGTAAGAAAGCAGGTAGAGAATTATCTTTGGAATGATGCTTTTGCTTCAAAGAATATCTTACAGCTGACTCTTACTGACATTGCTTTCTATAAGGATACTGAGGACTTGCAGAAGCGTTTAGCACAGCTTCATGCTCCAGGTGTAAGAGGTAACATTTATGCTACTGATTATAATGGTAATAGAGTATCTGATGGTAAGTATAGAACATTCATCTTGCAGGACTTTGACAGCTTCAAGTCTAATATCATTGCTAATATTGCAGAGGTATTTGATAGAAGAATTGCTGCTGCTCCACAGAATCAGAAAGCACAGATGATGGCTCTTAAGGAATCTCTTGTAGGTAAGGACGGTAAGTACACCAAGATTAATGTTACTGATGCTCAGGGATATTCATCTCCTTCATCTTATAGAAAGAAGGCATTCATCTTTGGTAGATGGTCTAAGCAGGCAGAAGATATTTATCAGAAGCTACAGAAAGGTGAATACAACTATACTGACTTGGAGACAGCATTCCAGCCATTGAAGCCATTTGTGTATTCAAAGCTCACAAAGGATATGGGTGTAGCTAATGCTCCTATTCATTCTATGGAAGTACCTTTCCAGGCTAAGAATGCAGAGTATCTTCTCATTATGGCTGATGCTATCCTTAAAGGTGAAAAACTCTCCAAACCAAATCTCCTTAGAGCAGTCTATAGAGTAATGGAAGATTCTGAGAAGTTGAATCCTACCAAGGGTATTGATACTGTTCAGTTTGAATCAGCCATTAAGTCTGGTCTTCAAGGTAAGATGAATATCTTCCAGTTCAGAGATATGGAAGGTGGTGAGGAAGCTGCCTATACCTATATGATGAATCAAATCTTTAAGGAAGAGATAGGTGCTACAGGTGAAAGAGTTTATAGAAACTATAATACTGATACCTTTGTACATGAAGCTTCCTATGAAGATTATTGCTTGCAGCAGGAAGTTCCTGAACATTTCAAGGAGCATTCTCAGGCTCATGGTTCTCAGATTAGAATGATTACTCCTTCTGACCTTGACCTTTATACTACTGATGAGAAAGGTAATCAGGTAGATAACTACTATGAGTGGACAGAACCTGATGGCACTCACAGAAAGGTAAAGGCTGATGAGTTTAGAAAAGAGTATGAGAAGATTATTGCTGATAACATTGAGGAAAGTATCGATAATCTTGCAGCAGAGTTGCACTTCAACAGCAATGACAAGAAGGAACAGAATATTGCTCTTTCCAAGATTCTTCAGAGAGAAATCATGTCTTCTCCTAGATATGGAATAGACCTCTTGCAGGCTTGTTCCATTGACAAGGAGACTGGTGAATTCAGAATACCAAAGGGTGACCCAATACAGGCTAAGAGAATTGAACAGCTTATCAACTCTATTATCAAGAACAGAGTAAATAAGCAGAAGATTGCTGGTGGTCCTATTGTTCAGGTATCTAACTTTGGTACATCTACTCAGCTGCATATCAGGTTCAATGATAAGCAAGGCAATTTATTGCCCCTTGAAGAAGAATATGCTGCCTCTAGTCATGGCAATATTCCATATAAGGAATTTGTCAGGAGAAACCAAGGTGGTATTGCTTACTTTGAAGTCTTTGCTCCTATCTGGTCTAATGAACTCTTTGATAAGTTCTCCAATGCTGATGGTACTATTAATGTAGATGCTATCAATGCTGTAGATCCAGAGCTTCTTAAGATGGTAAGTTATCGTATTCCTACAGAGGATAAGTACTCTTGTGCTCCTATGAAGGTAGTTGGTTTCATGCCTAGAGAAGCTGGTGATGCTATTATGCTTCCTTATGAGCTTACTGAGATTGATGACTCTGACTTTGATGTTGATAAGAGATATGTCATGCGTAAGGACATTCCTATCAAGACTAGAAAGAGAAGTGAGATTGAAAAGGAACTCTTTGCCAGAGCTTCAAAAAGCTATAAGAAGGCTCATGATGGTAAGACTAACAATACTTGGGTAGGTGAACAGGTAAGAATGTTCATGGATAATCCTCAGAAGATGAAAGATACTGATAAGTTAATGAAATGGCTCTATAGCCAATATCAGTCAATAGCTTATTATACTGATGCTCCTACTTCTGGTAGAACTTATAGAGATAACAAGATTATTGATATGACTTATGCAGTACTCACTAATCAGATGACTGCTGATAAGATTCTGAATCCTGGAGGATTTGATGCACCTAAGAAAATGGGTTATATGGTAGCTGCCTATAAGAATCCTGCAAACAAAGGAATTAAGTGGGCTGACCTTCAGAAGATGTCTATTGATGAACTCAAAGACCTTTCTTATACAGATAAAGACCTTACCTTTGCTGATACTCAGGTACAGTTCTATAAGCAGAATAGTGCTGCTGCATCATTGATTGGTGTATTTGCTGTCAATAAGGTAGCTCATGCTACTCTTGAGAGTAATGACATCTTCCTTGATGTTTCTGAAATCTGTGGAGATAAACCATTCACTATTGCAGGAACTACCTTTGGTATTAGAATGCAGATAGACAAGAAGTATGATAATGAAGGTACATTGATTGGTAAGACTTTAGGTTCCTTGGTGTCTGCTTCAGCAGATGCTGTAAAAGACCCTATCTTGAACTTGATGAATATTAACATGACTACTGCTGGTATGTTGAATACTATGCTTAGATTGGGTATGACATTTGAGGATACAGCTCTCTTCCTTTCACAGGACATCATAGAGAGAACCCTCAACAAGTTCAATAGAGAGAACCTTACCAACTATGAATCTCTGTCTAACATCATTGAGAAATGGCTGACTGAGTATAGAGAAAAGAATAACATCAATGATGATTCTTTGATCAATACAGAAGAGCTTACCAAAGAGGAGTTGGTTGAAGGTCTTACTTCTGAGGAACATGAAGCTACTGATTACAAAGTACTTCTTGCCTTCCAGAAGATAAGACAGCTTGTAGATGCTATGCGTAAGCCTACCTATGCTACAAGATTCAATTCTATCTCTAGTGCTGTAGGACCATTGATTGTAGATAATCTTATCATTGAGCATAAGATGTCTCAGTTCATTGATGCTAATACAGAAAATGGTACTCACTTCTATACAGCTGATGGTGTTCCTGTAGATATTGATGATATCTTCTTTGACCATCCAGTATTGAAGCAGTTTGCAAGAACTGTAGATATTGCCAAAGCAATGTTCTCTGATATGCCTACAGGTAGTACTGGTTTCAGAAAGTTGTTGGCTAATCTTCCTGTTGATATATCTGATAAGATGTATAACGACAAGAAGCTTTTGGATCAGTTCTCTAACTTCTATCAGTCTTATCTGTTGGTACAGTCAGGTCTGATTAATCCTAAGCATCTTAAAAGTTATGCTACTCAGTTCCCTAAGTGGTTCATGGAACAGAAGTTCAAGGAGAAATATTCTGGTAATGCCTTGATTCAAGCTATTAGAATGAATGTTTCCAAGAAGACTGGAAGACCATATCTTATGATTAATATCACTGGTATGGATGAACAGAGAAAAGAGGAACTTCGCAGTGCTTGGATTGACTTGCATAAGGAAGACCCAGAACTTTCTCAGATGCTGTTTAACTACAGTTTCTTCAGAGCTGGTATTGGATTCTCTCCTAAGACTTTCATGTCTTTGGTTCCTACCTATGTAAAGGAAAAGCTAAAGAGTAAGGATGGAAATGCATCTTATGTTGATACCTATAGAAACTTCCCTGAGGTAATTCCTGACTTGGTGATTGATCAGTTTATCAGAAACAACTGGACTAACAACAAGTTAGTACCTATTAAGGGAGGCAAGGATACTCACTATAATGTAGATGTTAAGCATAACAGACTTACTGTCTATAGACCAGAAGAGATTGCTGACCTTGCAGGTATTTCCTATATGAAGACTAAGATGAATAACAATACCTATCTCTGGCATCTTACTTCTGATAAGGGTGAAGAACTTGTCTTTGAGTTGATGAAGCCACTTGGTAACAATGGTGAATACTTAGAGATGAGTACATTAGATATCAAAGACCCATTGAGTGATACTACAAAGACTACTGAAGATAACTCTGCTTCAGACTTGAAGACAGAGAGTCCTCAAGAGTCTAATGTAGAAGACACTTCAAGCAATCAGGTTATTACAAAGACTGAAGAGATCAAGAATCTTGCAGCATTTGCAGACTTGATTATGAAACAGGTTCCTACATTAAGTAAGGAGGAAGCTTTGCAGAAGGCTGAGAGTATCAAGGGTAGAGAAAAGGTCTTTGGTAAGTTCTTACAGAATGTATTTAAACAGAAAGGATTAGATTTAAGTATTGATGAAGCAATTAATGAGTTTAAAAAATATTGTTAGTGTATGAGTAATAGTTCATGTATATTATATCCTGAGGCTCCCAATGGGGAGCCTTCAAGGATGTATAAAAAGATGTTGGAAAAGCTGAAGGATAGACCTCTTACTAATTGGCTCTATGCCTCCTATACTGTATCTGATATGGCAGATAAGATGGATCAGGCTAATATAGAAAGAAATAGCCAGGGACAACATAATGCAGAAGATGTTTTGAAATTCCTTGACTTCAAGTCTATACAGGAAGATATTGGTAATCTTTCTACAGCAGAACTTCAGTTAGGAGCAGTAGATATTAACGGTAAGAGAGTTGATTTCTCTAATGCAGAAGATGCTTTAAAGAAGGCTGATGATTTCAATGATAATCATAAAGGACTTACTTCTATTGTAGTACAGCATGGTGACATCTATAACATCATTGTCTCAGAGAAGAACTCTAGGACACATACTTATGGAGATAGTGTTAAGAAGAACCTACAGGTGTGGGATGTTTATAAGCAGGTATTTAATGGTGTAGGTGTAGATATAACTGCTATTCCTCAGGAACTTCAAAGTGTATTCAATGCAATGAATACTGGTCTAGCACAATATCTCAAGAATCTTGCAGGAGTAGATATTAGTAATCTCTACAAGAAAGATGCTATGATTCTATTCTCCTTAAGTCCTAATTCTCCACATGTTCAAAGAGCTATCAATGCCTTTGGTTCCATTGAAAATGCAGCACAGGCTCTTAATGACTTTAACCATGGAGCAATAAACCTTACAGTTCCTCAACAGAGATTGTTACTGAGAGCTGTAGCTGATGCCAAGAAATACCAAGGTATAGATATGGATGATCTTATTACACAGGTTACACAGATAGGTAAGCATATCATTGCTTATAGTCCAGAGCAGGAAATTCAAGGTGAAATCCAAATGCTCAATAAGAAGTATAAGATTGATATCAATGAGATTCACAGAGCATCCTCTAAGATTAGAACTCTTTCTGATGCAGCAGCAGATGCTGCCATTACTCTTCAAAGGCAGATTAGACAGCTTGAAAAAGAAAAAGGCAATAATGCTGAAGGAAAGAGACTTGAAGGTGTACTTAATAAACTGATGAAGGAGTTGTCCAGTAAGAAGTATTACTCTGGAGTGTTAAACTTCCTAGGAGAAGCATCCTCTCAGATAACAGATATTGATACTATGCTTCAAGGTATTCCTCAAACTGGTACAGAGTTAGAGAAAGCTTTTGGTACTGCTAAGATTCTACAGGATGTAAAGTCCCTTAAAGAGCAATATTATCCCCTAGTATCTGCATTGGCAGATGAAAATCTTACCATTGATGAATCTATAGCCCAAACTGATATTGATAATATTCGTCAGACAGCTAAAGACTTGAAGGAATTCTTTGATAAAAAGGAAAAGATGCTTGATAACCTTACAGAAAGTACTATGACTAATCTTATGATAGAGATTGTAGGAAATACCACTCCTGACGGACAGTCTATGATTAATGCTATCAGAATGGCTGCTACAGATTCTACTATGTTTGATTGGTTATATAGTGTAGGCAGAGCATCAAATCCTATCATTGGTGCTATGGGTTCCATTATTAGGAATGCTCAGGATTCTAGAGATGCTACTATGAATAATATATCTCTTAGGATTCGTAGAGCTACAGATAAACTCTATAAGGCTGGGCATAACTCTGAATTTATGTATGAAGATGATGGTCACATAATTAGTGATATTGATTGGGGACTATATAAAGCTGCCAGGTCTGCTAAGATTAAATCTCTCTATGTTCAAGGATTCCAAGGCTTTGACTTAAAGCAAGCTATTGAAGACTGGGAAGACCAGAATACAGAAGACAGAGTTGTAGATAATACTAATGGTAGAACAGAAAGAGTACCTAATGACAGCTATAGAAAGATTAGTGATTTTCAGAAAGGTTGGACTCAGGAGCAAATTAATTACTATGATACCATGATGCAACTTAAAGGTGAGATTGGTTCTCTCCTACCAGCCTATGCTCAACATCAGTATCTTCCACCACAGGTAAGACGTAAATTCCTGGATGCAATGCATGATGCTAAGAACTTCAAGGATGTTGCTAAAGCAGTAAAAAATAAAGCTGAGAATTTCTACAAGATAAGAGAAGATGATGAAAACTATAATATGAATGGTATCATTGATGGTGATGAATACCAGATTACAGAAGGTGCATTTGATAACACTCCACTAAGACAGATTCCTATTTTCTTTGTCAATAGAGTTGAAGAGGGAGAACTTCTTAAGAACTTCTCAACTGGCATTGCAGCCCTTGCAGGTACAGCTGTTAATTATGATTCCATGAACCAGATAGCACAGGTAATTGAGTTTATTGGTGATTTTGTGAAGAATCAGAGTGCTAAGGATAAAGATCCTAAAGGTGATGTAGTACAGAATAAAGAGATAAGAGTATTCAAGGATCTTTGGAAAAGAGGAAAGAATACCAATACAACAGAACTCATTGAAGGTTTCATTGCTCAGCATATCTATGGTCAGAACAGAGACCCTAATGAAAACAAGACTTGGGCTAAGATGTTCAGTAATATCATTGCTTATACTTCTTTCAAGGGATTGGCAACCAATATCAAAGGCGCTGTTGCCAACTATCTTATGGGTGAGTTTCAGATGATGATTGAAGCTGGTGCAGGTGAATTCTATAACTTCAAGGATTATGCTTGGGCACACACTAAACTCTTTGGTAGTGCTGGTATTGGAGGAGAATTAGCAGAACTCCTTACTAACAATGTAAACCATAAGAGTGTACTTATGAGAGAACTATTTGACCCTCTTCAGGAAAACTTCTCTGAAAAGAGCCATACAAAATACTATAAAAGTATGTTCCGGCAATTAATCTCGCATGATTGTTCTTTCATAGGTTATTCATCTGGTGAGTATCTTATACACTATGTAAATATGTATGGTGTTCTCCATAATCAGAAAGTATTGTTGAATGGTAAGAAGATAAACTTATATGATGCCTTTGAAGTAGTTAATAAGCAGGATGGTAACTCTGAACTTCATCTAAAGACTGGAGTAACTGATCTTGATGGTAATGCTATAACAGATGCCTTCATTGATAAAGTAAGAAAGAAACTTCGTTATGCTAATCAATCTACTCATGGTGCCATGAATGATGAGGATAAAGGACTATTACATCAGAAGTGGTGGGGACGTGGTATAATGAACTTTAGACAATGGATGGTTGAGCACTACTCTAGGAGATTTAGAAAAAGACACTTTGATGCTTCTCTTGGAGAAGACAGAGAAGGATATTGGTATAGTTTATACAAAGGTCTTATCAATGATGATACCAAAGATACTTGGAATAGAGGTCAGAAGATAGATGCTATTGGACTCTTTATGAAAGACTTTTATACCTTTATGTTCAGATCACAGGTACAATGGCATAATCTTGATGATATGCAAAAGTATAATATCAAGAGAGTTAGGGCTGAAATGATGATGTATATCTGTCTGTTAGGTCTTGGCTTTGCTCTTGGAGACCCAGATAAACATAAAAGAGAGTTTTGGAGAAGATGGTGGATATATCAGACAAAGAGAGCTATTCTTGATACTGAGGCTTCAATGCCTCACCCAAGAGCACCTCAAAGTGCCTTAACTATCTTACAATCTCCTATGGCATCTGTAAATACTATGAGTTCACTATTATATGTATTTTATGGTTTAGTAAATGGAGATTTATTGGAAGAAGTTAAATCTGGACCTCATAAAGGGGAAAATAAATATTGGAGAAATGTCAAAAAGTATGATTTACCATTCTTTAAAGATTGGGAACAAATGCAGAAAATGGATACTGACGATGCAATATTTAAAGTATTTGACATAACTCCAAGTAATCATTAATAATAGGTAAAGGGGAGTTAATGCCCCTTTACTCTATTTCTAGCTCAACAGTTTCCCATGCTTTTACATTACCAGCATGAAGATAAAAATTGCCAGAAGCTACTTTACTTATATATAATTCATTCTTTCTTTTAGATATTTCTGATGCAGTTAGGATACCAAGTTGAGAGAAAAATCTAACATAAGTAATAGTTCCATCTTTTTTGATAAATCTACAAGAAGGTCTATAACCAGTTGCTTTTGTAGAGGTATCTACTTGCATATTAGGTCCATACTTTCTTGCAAAATCCAGAAGAGTCCAACTCTCTTCAAAGACATTATCTTTAGGTAGTACTTCATCATTAAAAACTATAGAAGATTTATTCTTACTTTTAAATACAAAATAGATAATGCACCCTACTACTAAAGGTATAGTAATAAGCCACATAATAAATAATTGCCAATAATCACGTCTTGCATCAGCTATTGCTATTAATACACTACTAGCATATATAGCATATACAACTATAAAAGGTATATATTTCTTCATATTATGTAATTTTAAAATATTAATATTCTATGTATAATAGTGCTTGGCAAGCTTATATTTACCACTCTGCACTTTCATAACTATCAACTCATCCTTCATATCAAGTAATTCTTTCTTAGTATGTTCTCCTAACTTAGAAGAAAAAGATACAAAGGTTCTAGTTTTACCTTTAGTAAACACACAACTTTTAAATAAGTCTCCTGTTTTGCCATTAGCATATTCCTTTACTTGCATCTTTGGTCCAAACTCACAAGTAAACTCATCTAAAGTCCAAATCTTAATCGAAGAAAAGTCATCTGATTCTGAAGTATCTTCTATATGTTTATCATCAGAAGGTACTTTTGTAGACTCTAAATCAACAGATACAAGAGAAGAACTATCTGCTATAGGTGGAAGAATATCATCTATAGATACCTCTTTATGTATCAAATACTTCTTAAGTACATTAAGAGCATCTTGCTTTAGTTCCTCTTGAGTCTTCAATCCTAGCTTCTTATTAGCAACAATATCCCATTTCAATATAGCTTCTATTGTAGCTAATACCAAAGTTTCTTTAGAACAAAACCAAAATTTAAACATTCCTTTTATAGCAGATAGGAATTCTCTATAATTAGGTACATACTTCTTTTGTAAGGATTTATCTATTATCCTTCCTATTTTAGAAGAGGCAACAACAGCCTTTAAGACTTTCCTTGCATCATTTCTACTATGATCCTGACAGTAGAAATTCCATAGGAAATGTCTTCTAACCTCATATAAACTAAGAGGACTCTGACTATAATATTGATATAAAGAACACTTCATAAGCAATCTTTTTTATTATGATAACGTTCTTACTTTTAGATTATTGTATTATTCCTAAGAAAAATAATAGCTATTCTTAGTACTTTTCTTAATATCTTCTTAGTTATATATAATGTATATACCTTTGCAGAAAAGGATAGATATTGTTGATATGGGAATTTGTAAGATACCTTTTGAGAAATCAAGACCAAGACAGCATTATACCTCTAGAGGTAAGAGTAAGAAGACTTATGAAACAGAGGAAGAGGCTAATAAGTATATCTCTAAACATAGGTTATATGAAATGACATCCTATTTCTGTAGGGTGTGTAACAAATATCACATTGGACATTATGACATCCTTGAACAACAGTAAAGAATGTGTAAATAGTAAAGGTAATGTTAGAAAAAATCTCTAGTGTGATACAGGCAATCACAGAATTTCTAGGAGGGTTTAGTAAACTGAATGAAGTAAAAGACCACTCAGTAAGTATCTTCTTCAAGATAATCCTCTGTACTTTAGTAGCTTTATTCCTAGGTAAGTTATTTCTTAGGGATGATTTATATGATTGGATAGTAAGTATTATAATGGAACCCAACCCCATAACCATTGGTGTTATTGTTGGGTTAGCTATGATACTATATTCCACGTATGCTCAGAAAAGAGTAATGAATGCTGTACTGACAGCTATGCAGGAACAGAAGAAAAAGGATAAACAAAAAGACAAGGAATGTTATGCTCAGACTTCAAGGATAGAGGAAGAAGCTAACGAGATGACAGATTATCTTAGAGATGCTCTTCATTGTGATGTAGTAACCATTAAACTGATGCATAATACAGAGAAATATATTGGAGGCTATCATAAGAGATTCTATGATGAGAGCTTCCCATCTGTTAATACAGCAGAAGGTGTTGTATTTAACTATAAGGATTTCCAATGTATTCCTACCAACCTCTTCCCTATCATTGGCTATATGCTGAAGAATAAATTCAAGTGGTTCTCTAATATGGAGGAAGTAACAGAAGTAGATGCAGGTTATGCAAGAATCCTCAAAGAGAATCAATGTGCAGCTCTTGCAATGAGAGCCATGAAGACTTCCAAGGGTGAAGACTTAGGTATATTGAATGTTACTTGGAAAGAAGGACATGAGCATAGAATCCCTGAGGTAAGTGTAATTCAAGAAAGAATGACAGAGATAGCATCTAAGTTAGAGGTACTTATCGATATGTCAGACTATGAATAAAAACAATGTATAATGAAAGCAAGATTAGCAAAAAAGATTTTCAACAGTAATAACTGTTATTGGATATCTAAAAATATTGTAACAAATGATATTAGATTTGCAAAGGCATGTAGGATTCTTAAAAGAAAAGCCAAGAAGTTAGCTGCCTTAGCAAATGTTCCTCTTAGGTGTTCAACTTGTGAATGGGAACATTGGGTAGAAGAAGATAATGATATTTATCGTGATTGTCCAAAGAACTGCTTATGCTTTAATCATTGGAAACTCAGAGATTCATAACTATCAAATTCTTTCCAATTCTTCAAACATTGGAAAGAAATGATATTGAAAAAGGTAGAAGGGAAACCTCCTACCTTTTCTTTTTTCTACATGGTTTATGAATTATATATTTGGTTAACATAGGATAGCAAACCAGGAGTACTAGTGTCTACCAATCCTGCAAAAGGGGTGCTTTGACCTAGTAATTCCATAATAGTATTCATTCTCTTCAAGCCTTCAAGTTTCTCCTGCTGAGGACTATACACAGGTTCCTCGTGAGTAACTTCAGGTTTAGAGAATAAAGTTTCATCAATAGTAGGAGCTTTATAAAGAGTAGTAGGATCAGCAGCCATACTGTTGGGAAACTGCATTTGAGGAATATTGATATAATCTATCATAGGACTAAGGTCTTCATAGTAGGTATATTCAGAAGGGTCTATATGAGTACCTAATTTTCCAGTTCCAGTAAAGGTAGTCCTATAGTCACCACCAAACATTTCCCTTTCAGCATTTCTTCTAGTAGTTAATCCTTTTAATTCATTATCTCTTTTAGCCCACATAGACCTTTGAACATCTTCCTTACTAGCTTTACCTTTAGTATATGCAGTCAATGTAGGCACTACCCTCTCTTTCAAATTACCCATACCTACATTATAACCATAGGAATATAAAGCATCAAGCTGTTGATGAGATAATTTACTTCTTATTTCTTCAGGAATTACACGATTAAAGTCTTTAGCTTCAGCCTCAAAGCTTCTGTTGGTTTTCATAGAAGAACCTTCCCAATTAGAGATTCTCTTCTTGATACTTGCAGATGGCATATAACCACCTTTGGCAAACTCATTATAAGCACTCCTAATCTCTGGTAAGGCAGTAATACCATTAGCAACTGCTACTTTAATCATTTCAGCTTTATCTGCCATAGATAGACTATCCCAAGTGTTATCAAGGTATCCACCCTCATCATAGAACTTATACTTAGGTATAAACTTAGGAGGCTCAAACCTAGAAGGATTATAAGTACCCTGCCTTCTAGAGTCAAAGAATTTATTATGATTTTTTGCTCTTGGGGTTTGCTTATTCTTCTGATAATAATTTGATACTGCTTTTTGCATATCTTCATTAGAACCAGAATAATAGGCATTTCTTAAAGAAGGATTATTGATTATCTTCTTAACATTATCTCCTCTATACATCATGCCTAAAGCCATTGCCTTTTTCTCTTCAGAAGGTATTACTCTTAATATTTGAGGAGTCCAATCTTCCAATATATTTTCAATATAATCAGTATGATCTTGTCTTAATTGTCTCTCCTCTTCCTCTGTAAGCCACTTACCCTTTCTATGTGCTGTTAAAGCCCTAGTAACATCATTATAATTTACATCCATACCAAAGCCCCGGCTATTAACATCATAGCCTTTACCTTTAGGAGGTGCTTCCCATCTCCAATTAATGAATCCTACACTATCAGGATTCTCTATTGCTCTTATATATTGAGCTACTAATGAATCATCTTTTACTGGCATAATTTTACTCTCTTAATCGTTCAATAGAATCTTTTCTTCTCATTACACTATCAGGAAGACCTGTAGCATCACTATCTCCATAGATTTCATAAGCCTTACATCTTAAGGCATGATGAACAGAATCAATATAGGAATAATCCCATACACTATCAGGAGCAATACCTACTGTATCACTACTATCATTACTGGAAGTTCCTTGGTGAGAACATCCTACACCAAGAAACATTATCATAGATAAATATACTAACTTCTTCATAACTCAAATTTTATGCAAAGGTACAAAACTATTCTTATATACCAAGTACTTAAGGCTATATTTAACCTTTCTTAATCCCTTTATTCCATTCTGCTATCTGAGTAAATAGAACATGGCAGAGGTACTCAACCATATAAGCTTCTGTTTCTCTATCATCTATTCCTCTAGTATCACAGATACATTGCATAGCATGAACCATTTCATGAATAATAACTTCCTTGGTTATAGTCTTTGGGGTACCATCAAAGATAATAAAGACATCCCTTCCTCCAGTTAAACCTTCAATATCCAAAGTCATACCTGGAGGAAGAACTTTCTCTTCATCAAGATACTTCTGTATCTCTGAAGCAAAGTCTTTAGCCCATTCATTCTTCATACCTAAATCCTCAGATAGAACACTTTCAACTTCTTCATAAAGATACTCTTTAGAAGTAGTTATCATTACTATTACTTCACTATAGAACATATCTATAGAAATAACACTAGAAAATATTTTATCTTTCTTCATATTAATCTACATTATCAAATATGGTTAACTCTTGACTACCTCTAGCCTTACTTTGTTCACTAAGTTCACTCTCTACCTTTCTCTGTAGATTCTGTAGAGAAGATACTATACCTTCTACATTCTTCAATGCAGAGGTAATGGAAGAGATTTGATATTTAGGTTTACCCTTATCATCCTCTTGCTCTAAGATGTCTGGCTTCTTAAGGAAGGTACTTACTGTATGTGCAGCCACCAATGCAGCATTAAGCAACTCCTGTGAAGGAGTTACTGTATGCTTTTTATATACTTCCATAGCTTCCTTCAATAAAGGTGATGGAGTAAAGTCTGCTTCAAGACCTTCCTGTGCAATAATCTCCTTAGCCCTCTCCTTCTCATCAAGTATATAGGAATAGGTACTTCTAGGGTCAACCATAAAGTACAGGTAAGACATCTGCTTATAGAACTGTTCTTTTGAAGCACTTCTGTCTTGGTTAAACAGCTTCCTTATAGGCTTTATAAGTAAAGCTTCATCAGCTACCTTTAGCTGAAAAGATTCTATAGTTATTAACTTCATTACTTCTACTCTTTATATATTATACACTTCTACTTCTTACTTACACTCTTCTTGACAGATGCTTTAATTTGTTGCTCTTTAAGTCTAGCATCATCAGCTTGTGTTTTCTTATCAAGAGCAAGCTTCTCATTAAACTGTCTTGCATTCTCTGAAAGTTTTTCTCTTTCAAGACTAAGCTTCTGTTCCATAGTCATTGCATCAGCACCACCCATTAATTGCAATCTATCAGCTTCTGCCTTACTATTAATCTGAGCAACCAACAAGTTGTTCTCCATTTCTTCCTGGAACATTCTATACTTAAGTTCTTGCTCTGCCTGTGCTTGCTGAGCCTTCTGCTGTAACTGAGCCTGTTGTATCTGAAGTTGCTGCTGCTGTTGCTGCATAGCTTCCTCTCTTCTCTGCTTCTCATTATTCTCAACCATCCTAGTCTTCTCAGCAGTACTCTTGGTGGTATATATCTTCATAATAGTAGAGAAGTCAAGAGACTGATTCTGAAGAGCAGCTTGAGCCAAGGTATCAATCTTCTGATTAAGTTCCTGAGTACCATTGCTATTATCTACTACTAGACCATAGTCACATTCAGCAAACTCATCACCATCTATCTCCATCAGTTTCTTACTTCCATCATCAAGGATATAATCAAACTTCTTCTTTCTACCTCTTAGAGCTATCTTAGCTGTCTCTAAGAAACATTCAAGTACTCTCTTCTTCACACTATCATGTACAGAGAATAGAGTTTCAGTAATCATAGAAGATTGTAAGGTAGCTCTCTCTACTCCACCAACTGTCTCTCTATTGGAAATCTGACCTTCTCTCTGCTTAGAGATACCTGCCATTTCACCTACCTTACTGATAATCCACTCCAAGAGATTAATGTATTGCTGAATCTCATTACCCAAGGAAGCATCAATAACACCAGAAGAAGCATTGTTCATAGCACCAGCAAGCTTACCTGTTGCTACACCTATGTTACCTTCTTTAAAGCTATCCTCTACAGCAATGTTGTTTACATTAATATAATAGAGCCACTTATCAACATCCCATCCTTTAGGTACTTTAGCAAAGTCCATTCTTACAATCTTACCCATATTCTTTGCAAGAAGCTTAATGAGCTTATCATGGATAATGTCATAGAAGTAAGCATAAGGCTTCATTATATCAACAAGAGAGAAAGGAATATCACCATTTGTACTATAGATACTGCCGATAATACCAAAGTGACATCTTGATGGATTGCTTAACCTATTATACTGAATAGGTCTTGGTCTCATGTTTACATATATATCATTACCAATCTTAGTACCTTCCCATGCCTCATTAACCCAGAAGGTCTGCTCTTCCTCACCCTTTAAAGGGTCACAATGATAAGTCTCTGGATAGAAGTTAAACTCTTCCTCACCAGTATCTGGGTCATAGCTCTTTACTTTCTTAATCTGTCTCCTTGATTTCCAATATACTCTCAATACTCTGATATTACCATTCATATCATAAGGTAAGTATGTGGTATCAATAGTATCATCAAATAGAGTAAAAGGATTGAATACTGCATCACCAGCTGTAGTGTCTACATTAATATTAGGTACAAATCCATACCTGGCATCAATGTTATCCAAGGAATCAGTATAATTACCATTCATATTATTTGGAGTAGTCTCCAAGGATTCTATGTCTTTCTTAGTAAGCTGGTCATAATAAGTATCAATGATTCTACCTGGGTTCCAATAGTCTTCCAGGACTATCATATCAGCATCCTCAATCTTATTAGAATATCCAGACTTAATAACTCTCATCTTTAAAGGGTCAATCTTCTCTATATAAGGTTCTCCTCCTACAATATCACAGAGATATGCTTCTTCACCATGAGTATAAGCATCTACAAAACCTTCATTAAAGAGCTGTGGAATATCCAGTTCTTTCATATAATGATTAAGCAAGAGATTACCTCTTACTTCTCTCTTATCCTGATATTCATAGGTAAAGTAGCCAGACTGCTTCTGTAGTTCCTGATTAAACTCTTCCTCATCCATTGAATCATCCATCATTAACTGCTGGAGCACCATATTTACCTGATTATTCTTCTCTTCTTCCATTTCAGACACAGCAGTAGGATTGGTAACTACTACTCTGAAATCAAACAATCTCCTAGATTCCTCACCTCTAAGCACTGCTAGCTTAGAGTTAATGATAGGATAATGCTGTATGTTATCTGGAATAAAGGATGCATCAATATTATAAGGATTAAGGAATAACTTTAAGTCACTCATGTGTATCTGACCATTAATCAAGTCTTTGTTTATCTTCATTGCAGCAACAGACTTTCTGGTCAAATGATAATGAAGTAAACTATGATTATCTCCAAAATCCACGCATTTTTGCCTCCATGCCTTTCCTTTCTTACTGAAGGATAACTGTTGTGATGGGAATCCACCTATTGCGTTACATGCCATATTTATATTTCTTTATTTTCTTTATTTGCAAAGATAACAAAAGAAGTAATCAATATAAGGTATCTAACATTTTCCCTAATTCAATCTAAATCAACTGACTAACATAACATAAAAAGGAGAAGACTCTTTGTAGAATCTCCTCCTTAACACAAACAGTAAATCTTATGATGTAATATCTTTATACATGAAAGTATGCCCGAATATCAAACATACCATCTTTATCCTTTAGTTTATCTAAAGCAAGACAATGTATTGCCTTGAACATTTCCTCTCTAGGCATCTCAGAAAGGCTCTTACCTGCAATCTTAGCAATAGTACTAGCACTATCTGAGTAGATCATATTCATAGCAACATACATAGCCCACTTATTATAATAAGGTGAATCCTCTGTACGGAAATCCATATTCTCCATACATCTCTCCCATTCTGAAACATCCCAACCTCCAGAAGGTTCCATACCATTTACTATGGTTACAGCTTCCTTCTTAGACAGGTAGTTTTTCCAGTTGATAGCTTCCAATTTATCAAGATATTCCTGAGCAACATCTGGTCTCCATTCTATCATGTCTTTAAACATACTCTTCATAGTATTACCAAAGACATGCATATTACTAGGGTCACTGGATGTACTCATCTTGGTATAGAGCTTATCAAACATATTCATTAGTTCCTTTTGTTCCATATCTCTAAGTATTTATTATTCAACAAACAAAGACTTCAATTCCAAAAAGTCATTTTCATTGAATGTGATAGTTTTCTTATTACCAAATATGATGTTAGTAAAAATGTTATCTGGTAAGGTTATGGAAATTCTTCCCTTACCTACTACACCTTGAACCAGTCCTATATCAAAAGTATTATCTTCAAGCCCTTTAAAGATTTCCATTGCATCAGTAAACAAAGTATTGGTATTGATATCTCCATTCTCATCTGCAAGGAATAAGGCAGCATTGTCTATACTTTGACTTATCTTTCCCTCATATTTATTAAGGATATTGTGACATCCACGTTTGATATATACTGAAGGTAGAGATAAGGCTGGATTATCATTTACCATTTCATCAACACGTCCCTTAAGCCAGGTATCTAAGCTATCAAGCATCTTTTCCTTAAGTGTAGGTATATTCATTTAGAGCCTCCTTTCTTCTTCATTGCCATAAAGTCTTTAAAAGTCATATCACTATAGTTGGTCATATATTCATTCCATAAAGCAGTCTTTTCTTCTTCTGCCTGCATAGCACTCTTCTTTAATTTCTTGATAAGTGCCAGATGTTTATCCAAAGCTTCCTTACCATCCTTAGTCTGTTCAACAAGAGGTCTAATTATCCTAAGTTCTTCTCTTTGAAGAATATTAGCTACATCCTGATAACTCTCCACAAAGTCCTGATTCTGATTAAGATAATTCTTCTGGGTATCTGTAAGGCTATCCATTATCTTATCTATCTCATCCCATGTAGGAGTCTTTGATTGCTGAGGTTGCATATTGAAATTGCCTTTCTGCTTCTGTAACTCTGCAAACTTCTGTGCCCACTCATTCATCTGACTGAGTGTATCCTGCTGACTTTGTTGTCCTCCTAATATAGGGTCTGCTGCAAAATTCATACTAACATCTATTTAAAATTGATACTTAATTTAGAAAGGAGGAGATATACCTTAGGTAATATCTCCTACCAATCTTATTTTCTCTTTGCTCCTTTCCTAGAAGCTTTCTGCTTAGGCACCAGTGGTGGGAGTTGCACTACTCACACAGTTGCAGCCGTTATAGCTTCCATAGCCATTGACTACAGGAGTATTAGGCAATACAAGCTGACCTCTAATGCAGGTGCAGGTCTTCTTATCAGTATAATCCATCAACAGCTTATCCTGATATGGACGGATAGCCTTCAATACTGCTACTTCCTTATCAAGCTCATTGAACTTTGCTGCATACTTCTCATTAAGAGCATCAAAGCCATCACGCTGACTCTTGTAAAGGGAGAATCCCTGCTCTACCATAGCATCCTTCAAGTGATCATTAGCATCCCTCTGAGACTTATAAAGACCAAACTCTGCCTCCATACTTCTTCTGTTCTCTGCATCCAATGCACTTACAAAGCCCTTCCACATACTGAACTTCTCATTGATGTCAGTATCTCGATGGTCATACATCTGCTGCTGAGTGTTCAACTTCAAGGTGAACATATCAGTAAGCAACTTCACTTCATCAGAACACTCTTTCTCCATTACATCAAGGGCAGTAGGTGCAGTATTACTTGCAGTCATACCACCATAGGTATTGATATTCACATTATCTGGCATACCATTACCAAGGGAACCAAAGATACTGCGACCACCATTACCAGTAAGCCAAGGCAATACACCAAGAGCAGTGCCGGCTATACCCAAACCAAGGGCTGTGCCTGCAACACCTTTAGATGCATATTCATCCTTCTTGTTTTCATAGACTTTCTTCTCTACTACTTTCTCATTTGTCATATCCATGATACAATCTGATTTAACAATTAACTATTAGATTTAAAACACTTTGTAACCGATTACTGAGGCAAAGATATAACAAAAAAGCCTGAACAACAAACGTTGCTCAAGCTCTACACATAACATACTAAATATTAACTCTTTACATTGAGCAACATCAGATGCTTTAGTTGCTCAATATCATCAAATTTCCACACCAGATTCTTTTGATGAACTACTTTCTTTCCTCTAGGTAAAACACCTTTGAGAATCATTCTATCAAAAGTAGAGGTGCTAACTCCAAGTTCTTGACTAGCTTCAATCTTTGTAAGCCATCCTTTCTTGTCAATACTAGCTCCTCTTCTATCTAACTCATACTTAGACAGATTACAAAAATAAGCAATATCTGCCTTGGAGCAGTCACCATTGGTAATCATTTCTTTAAATCTATCTAAGGCACTACATAAAAACTGTTCTCTTAAATCCATCAGATAGGTTCCTTTTCAATTAAGTCAATAATATCATCACACATCTTGTCACTGGAAGGACTACTGGTGAACATACTTTTTGTTCTTCTCAAGAAATGAATCATAAAAAGCTTGATGCTCCTATAGATACTTTTCAGATGCTTCAAGCATAACCCAATGAGTTCCATAATGTAGATACATATAATACAGTAGATAAGGATGTAGTGAGTATCTACCATTTCATTGGTACAGAACCAAGAACCATAATACCATCTTTCCACATTAATAAATATAAAGTAGATATAAGGTACTCTAAAGAGGTTGCACCATCTGAAGAGATAAGTAGCTGGTACTAGCATTGCAGGTAAAACCAGATACAGTATAGTATATATCCAGGCTATACATACCTCATTAGCTGGTGAGTAATGCATCAGCTCATAGTTATTCTGGCTGAATACATAGAATATGTACCAGTGAGAAAACATGATACCAATGGGTACAAAGATTGCACTCCAATAGTAAAATTTCCAAATGACTTTTTCTATTACAGTAGGCATACTACTGCCTTTTCCACTTTCTTTCATTCTAAAGTCTCCTATTTCCTTTTAAGTTTAGTCTCTATTATTTTTTCTTAGATGCTACAAATTTAAGCTTTTCTGCACAAAAAACCTCAATTTGAGCAAAGTATTTCAGTTAAACTTTGTGAAAGGTTTTAAATTGATATATTTGTATGGAAAATACAGGGTAAAAGTATCAATCTGAAAGTAAAGAAGCATATATGAGAAAAGGAAAAGAGTATATAGCACTCAGTAAGTTTATTAGTTTAAATAATAATCACCATAAAAGATAGAAGCACATCTAAGCAATTCATTAAATTTGCAAATAAAATTAAAATATAGAAGTTATGCCAATAAACAGACCACAAGGGTTAAGAGGCTTACAGGGACTAGGAAGTCTTTCAAAAGCCCAGTATGATAGTTTTATAAATAAGAATAGAGATTTAATATCACAACATGGTTATGATCCTGTATATATCAATAATCTCTATTCTAACAAGCAATTCATTGATAAGTATGGTATTGAGAAATTCAAAGCTATACCAGATATAGATATGCGTAATACCTTATATAAGGATGACATAGTTAACACAGAATTTACAAGATTATATAGTCCTATTAATGCTGATGGTACAAGAAATAATAATAAGGGTTTAGGAGCTGATTTTGAAAAATATAATCAGCTCTCAACAGATGCTAAGCTTAAACTAATGGAGAGCAACTACCTTACTCCATTAGAGTTTGAGAATGCATGGCAGAAAGATATCAATAAATATGCCAAGTATAAGGAAGCTACTAATAAGGGATTCTCTGGCTTCTTAAAAAATGCAGCCCAGTCTATGAATGTTACTGGAGGTCTCTATACAAATATTGATAATGACAACAATGAGTTAGATAATGAAGCTCTTAAGAGAATCAAGAAAGATGCAAACAACAAGATTCTTCAGAACATCTACAATGATGATATAGATAACCATACAAAGAACTTAGGTGCACAAGTATCTCAAACTTATCTTAATGACCCATATATTACAGGACTCAGTGATAAACAGGTAAAGGAAGCTTTTATACAGGCTATCACTCCTGGAAGTTATAAAGATAAGAATGGTATGACTAATATGGGTATATCTGAGTTTGCATCTCATTATGGTAATGGTTCTGAAAATCAGGTTACTTCTGAAATGAAGAACTTTAGTATTGATGATATGCGTCAGATACTTGCCAAGAAAAAAGTATATGAGGCTAATATGTCTCCTGATATGGCAGCTACAGCCTTGAATAATGAAGCTAAGAGATATATCAAAGAGCACCAAGGTAGCCTTAAAAAATTTGGTTTATTTGCTAAAGATGTAGGTATTTCTGCTATGAGTTATTCTGCTGATAAATTGAATGGTATTGCAGAATTATATAGAGCTGGTCAGGATGCTTATGCTGAAAAGCCTATTGTAATGGTAGATGATAAAGGCAATGTTTTGGATCCTAATAAGACTAAAGTCATAAGAGATAAACAGGGAGGTCTTCATTATAAAGATAGTGAAGGTGCACTCCATTCTATCCATAAGATGCAGGTGGATTATACCACTCTTCATAATATGGGAAAAAATCCTGATGGTAGTGATATTAAGGGTGCCTTTGGTATTGACTGGATGACTCTTAATCCTCAGTACTGGACTAGAGCAGAACAGTTTGGAACTCTTGATGAGAATGAACAGAAGCAATATGAGAAGATTGGAAGCAGTCCTTATAAGGTAGCTTATAACCCTAATGAAGATAGTGACCTTTGGTATGAGTCTTTTAAAATGATGTCTTTTGGTCTGGCAGATGCTGCTGCACAGGCTATTCCTTTTGGTATTGGTACTGTAGGTAAGGCATTGAGTACTGCCAGTAAAGTAGGTAAATTGGCTAGAGGGTTTGGTAAAGTCTTGGATACCACAGGTAAGTTACTTACAGCAGAGACTAAAGCAGGTCAGGTTGCTCAGGGAACAGCAGGTGCCTTGGGTATTGCCTATGCTTATAATAGAGGTACTTTCCAGGAGACACTTCAGCAGAATCTAGCTAATGCAGAAGAGGCTGCAATGAATGCTAATAGAAATGATATTTATAATCAGTATCATACAAATAAGAATTATAAAGCAAGTGTTGATAGACTTATTAAGGCTAGAGCTGCTGGCTTAAAGGCAGAGTATATTGCTCAGATGCATAGAGATGGAGGTATGAAGATTGCTGATGAAAAAGCCCTTGATAAGATGCTCCATGCTAAAGCTCAGGAAGCAGTTCTTGGAGAATTGGTTCAAAATAGAACTAAGGAAAGAATGTCTTCCAAGGAATATGCTGACTTGCAGCAAAAAGCTATTGATGGTGCAGGAGATGCAGCATTTAATACTTTTTGGCCAGAAGCTATTAAGTATGGCTTTGTCAATACTATGGGTTATAGAAAATTCCTCTATACCAATCCTGCTGGATTATCAAAGAAAATGTCAACTACCCTTAAAGGATTAAAGGAGGTAACTACAGCAGAAGGTAGAAAGAGATTAACTACTGATGCAAGTAAATTCCTTACTAGAGCAGATAAATGGAAAGAGTTTGGTAAAACATTAGGCTCTCAGGCTTGGGGTGGATTCTGGACAAATGGTACTGATGATATGCAGGTAGATGCTGCTGAAAGAATCAATGAGGATAGTTTTAACAAGTATCTTCATTCCTATCAGAATGGTGAGGCTTTGGCTAACACCTATGGCTTTGCAGATGGTATTTACTCTTATATAAAAGGATTAAAGGATTCTATGGGTCAGGGGACTACATGGAATGCTGGTACTGTGGGTGCCTTAGGTAGTATAGTAAACTTCACTCCAAACTTTGCTAACCTTGCAAGACTAGCTACAAAGGAAGGTAGAGAAGCTTATAAGAATAACTTTAGACGTGAGATAGAAAGAGATGAAAATGGTAATCCTTTGAAAAATGAAGATGGTTCTGTCAAGTATAAAGACCTTGGCAAATGGAATGACTGGAGAGGACAAATGAACTATTTCATTCAGAATGGTGTACTTAATACCTACTATGGTAAGAAACAGGCAGAAAGAGATTTAAGAAGTCATGCTGATTATGTAAATAATCTCCTGGATGAATATAATGACTTTGTAGATATTGAGCACTTGATAGCTTCTAATATTGCCTCAGAGAATGTGGAGAGCTTAGGAGATCAGAAGACTATGGATTTTATTAAGGCTCTTCATGCAGTCAATACCTTAGATAAATTAGGTGAAGATTCTAATGATCCAACTACTATGTCTTCTGTAGTACAGAATGCTAAGACATTGATAGAAAAAGCTTCTCAGCTTAATCTTGAGGAAGGTAAGAATCCATTTAGTGAAGAAGAAATTTCCAATCTTCTCTCTCAATATTATGCTTCTCACCCAGATATAGAGCAGGATGAGTATACTTCTCAGAAGGCTTTATATGAAATTGCTCAGAATGCTCAGAAATTACAGGAGGCTACAGAAGCTTTTAATAAGGCTGAAAATGAGATTCAGAAGATTGAGAAGAATAGTGGTATTTCTATATCTCCAGAGGTAAGAACGAAGATGAAAGTACAGCAGGCTCTTAATGGTCATTGGGAAGAAAGAAGAGAAAAAATGAAATCTGAAATAGATGATTCCTCTTCTATGGATACACCTAAAGACGCTAGGATTAATGTTGCCAGTGTTGGTGGAGTAAAGAATGCTCAATCCTTAGTGAAAATTTATGATAAACAGAAAGCTGAAATAGAGAAGGAACTTGAAGAACAGAAGAAGAAAACAGAATCTCTTGATAAAGAATATGTTAAAGCAATAGATGAAAGTAAGCAAGCTGGAAGAGAAGGAAATAGTGACGCTATCCTTACAGCACAGAATAAGCAGAAAGATGCTAAAGCAAAACTTGATGCATCCAAGGAGCAGGAAAGCTATTTGGAAGATTTAATCTCCAGAACTTCTATAAAGAGTAATGAGCTTCAGGCTAGTATGAGAGATTTAGAAACTGATGCCTTTAAAGATTCTAAAGATAAGGTTCTTACTGCTGATGAAATCTTCTCTTTGGATCCTATAACTAGGGCTAGAATGATGAAGTCTGAGAATAGAGATCTGTATAGCAAAGAGCAACAAAGAGAGATTGAGAAGTTAGAAAAGAGACTTCTTATGAAAGACGCTGATGCTCTTCAGAAAGTACAGGATATAGCTTTACTCACTCAAAGGATAGATGCTAATCAAGATGCCTATAGTAGAATGGCTAGGAATCCAGAAGCTGCTGCTGTAGAGTTAGAAGCTCAAAGAGCACAGGCTGCTGAAGCTGCATATAAATTAATTAATCAGAGAAATGCAGAGACCATAGTGGACTATATCAATGAGTTTGATGAAGGTATGAAAGGTCATACTGATATTACAGAAGAAGCAAAGAATCAGTTTGTCTTTAAGACTCTCAGAAAGCTTAACTCTACCCTTCTTGACATTATTGATAAAGATACATTGCTTCCTCAATATCAGCAACAGGTAGCAGATGCAAAGGAATGGGGAAAGACTGTAGATGATATAATGGCTGTAACCTCTCAATCAGATAGGGATAATGCCTGGAAAGAGAATACTCTTAAGAACATTGATACTATTGTAGAGAATTCCAATAATAAAGCTGAAATATTGGCTAACCTTGAAAAGGTTATTGACGATGCTGATAACCCAAATGCTACCAGTAGTTTAGATTACGTTCTCAATGGTCTTGAAAGCTTGGGTTATCAAAGAGATGCTACGACCTTAGAGAATAGAAAACAGAGAAAAACTAGGGAAGCAGAAGAAAAGAGAAAGAAAGAAGAGGAAGCTAAGAAGGTTGAAGCTGAGACAAATGCTGCTGCAGAAAAGAAAGTAAGTCAAAGTTCTACAGATAATATAGAGTTTTTAGGTAATGAAGAAGATGTAGACTTGTTTGGTAACTCAGAGGAATCAGAACTTACAACACAGGTTGTTGAAGATGAGGATTTACAGCAAACAGATGATAGTGTCTTAAATGCTGGTTCCTTGATGAAAGATAACTTTGGTAATGGTAGTATTGACATGGGTGATATGTGGTATGGAACTGCTGATAATCCTAAGAAGGGAAGACTACTTGTTACAAAGGAAAATAATAAAGTATCTTTCAAGGTTAATGGTAAAGATACATCTATAGAAATCACTCCTGATGAGTATGAAACTGTCAAGGATGAACAGGAAAACAAGAAAAATACACCATTTATTGCAGATTCCTTAAAGAAAATAGATGGAGATTGGTATTTTAATGGTAACTTTGCAGGTGACAAAGAAAGTACAGAAGTGAAGGTAAAGAAGGATTTCAACATAGATCAGGCAATAGAGAGACAACAAGCAGCTAATGAAGCTGACCTTGCTGCCAAGGACATTGACACTGGTAGCAAGAACCTTATTGATAATGGTGATAGTGTTCAAGGTAAGTCTGAAACTATTGATGAGCAGTTGGAAGATAATACCTCTACTAATAAGGAAATACATTCATCTGATGATAATGTTGATGCAGCAGAATTGAATGGTACTGGTCAACATAACATAGACACCAGTGTTACTACTCTTAGTGGTAATGCTATGAGTGAATATAATCCTACAGTATTACAGAATGATGGTATCATTGAGAGGAAGAAAGGTTCTGAAACCAATGACAACATGAATCAGTATTATGCTTGGATGAATGCAGCAGGTGTAAAGTTGCAGAATATCATAGACCATGAGCTAGCTAAAATCATAAGAAGAAGCCCTAATGCTAAAGTTAAGTTTATGGCTGTTAAGCCTGAGCGTAATGCTACTAATGATGTTGCTATGCAAAGTCATTTAATGTTGGTACTTGATTATGATAACAGCATCAATAAGGGTATTACAGCAATCCATGATGATGCCAATGGTGGTGTTATTGAAAGCAATGGCAAAAAGTATTTGATTATAGGTACTGCTGGTTATGGTAATAGAAATGCTAGTAAGTTAGCTCTCTATGATATGCTTTGGAATCCATATATCTCTGGAGGATTAAACTTGAAGAAGCAGAGAAAGCAGTTCTTTGATGCTCACCCTAGTGAAAGATTCTATGTAAATGAAAGCCTTAGTACAGAGATTGTGCCTGCATCATTGATTCCTGGATATATAGTAAGACAGGCTGAGAATGACAATAACTCTGAATTTAGAAGTGTTAGGGAATTACTATCTGATAATACTAGAAATCCTATGCATTATGGCTTAGATTCTGTAGCATGGGGTATTCAAGAAATGAGTAAGTTCTTAGTTGTAGGAACATCACTTGATAAAGTAATGGTTCCAAGAGACCCAATGGGTAACTTAGGCAGTGCTTTTATATTGATGCCTGCTAGCAATGGTAAGATGGTTCCTTCATATCTGAAAGTCTTAAAGTATAATGAGATGAGGGATGGAGCCTTGAAGGATAAGATAAATACTCTTTTGCAGGAAGTAACGTCTCCTAACTATAAGACAAGACTTAATGCTGTCATTGGATTAAGTAAAATCTTCTACTTTGATAAAGAAGGAGATACTATCTTACTTAGAAAGAATCGAAATGAAATCTCTTTAGTACATGATGGTAAAGTACAGAAGACCTTCGTTCTTAATGATAACTTTGATAGAGCAGAGTTTATGCAGAATATTCAGGATATGAATCCTAGAATCAACATCACAGCATCAGTATTAAGAGACATTCCTACCCTTATGGAATATGATGAAGCAGGAGCATTAATGACAGATGCTGCACTCTTTAGTACAGTAGGTAGCTCATATAGTATCTATGGTTTGGATGGTGAAGGTAAGATGGTTAAACCAGAATCTCCTACTAATGATATACCAAGAAGTGATAATAATAGTGACTTCAAGAATGGAGATAAGAGTCAGGTAATCTTTAAGCATCAGTACTATAGAGAAGTAAATGGTGTTTTCTCTCTCAATGGTGAAATAGTAACAGATGAAGCTACTCTTAAGCAGCTAAGATATAACAAAATGATTCTGGATAATCAGTTATCTCCATCTATGACACAAGGAGTATGGGATTACTTTATTCTTAGTGAAGGTGAAAATCCTAAAGCCATTAAAGTTAATAGGAATACCAAAGAGGTAAAGGAATCTTCAGAAGAACAAGCTAAAGAACTCATTGAGAAAATCAATGAGAAAGAAGCAAAGAAGCTTAGAGAGCAGAAAGCTCAAGAAGTTATTAAAGAAGTAGGTGAAGCAGAGAATGTAGATTTAGGTGAAGATGCACTTTCTGTAGATCCTAACACAGGAGAATTAGTTCAAGCAGATACTCAAAGTACTTCTCTTACTACAGAAGAATCTACCAATGAAAAGAAGACTTCCTCTACTATAGAGAAAACAAGCAATAAGGATGATTATACTCATACAAGTTCAGAATCGCTTAATAATGATGAGCATAAAGCAGCAACTCAGAAGTTCTCTGACCTTATCAAAGATAAGAAGTATATGTTGAGGATAATGAAACTTGTAAGAAACAAATGGAAAGATGCACCTAAGAAAATAGCAGACCTAGAGAAGTTCTTAAGAGATAAGAATGTAGAAGTAGATGCTATTGGTACATCTGAGAATGATGTAGAAGCTTGGATAAGAACTATAGAGGATTGTAGATAAAGTAATAAGTGGAAGGCTATTTTCAGCTTTCCACTTACTTTGTATATCTGTGAGCAGGATGGAATTGATATGCTTAGCGAGGAACCATGCTATATGATGGGGAGTTTGTGCGAGAAGTTCTTCAAGGTGTATTGATACTGATTTGTTTACAAGAATACAATCCAGTTTAATTATAGCGTATGTTTGTTTAATTATCGTATAATATATGTTAATTTTTGGCATCTTTTTGTTCAATTTAGAAATATTGCAGTATATTTGCGTTGTATTTTTAAACAAATAGATTATGAGAAATTTTATAAAAAAGTTTTTAGAACAAAAGAGCATTACTCAAAAAGAAGTTGCAGAAGCTATTGGTATGACAGAAGCTGGATTGAGTAAAGCTATAAAAGGAAGTGCAACTAAAGATACGATAGATAAAGTTGCGCAGTTTTTAAATATTAAGCCAGATGATTTAATTGACCATTCTGTGCTCTGTGCAAAATATAGTTCAGACAAGACCCCTCTTCATTTTGGTGATGTAGAAGTACCTTGCTATGTTTTGGAAGATGGTACACGTGTATTCTCAGGAAGAGGAATACAAAAAGCTATTGGTTATGAAAGTAAAAGTGGTCAATGGATGAAGTCCTTCATTAACATTGATGGCTTATCTTCTTACTTTTATGCCGAGAAAAGCAACATTGTTGAGCAACTACAGAATCCTATTAAATTCAAAAGAAATAATGCAGGTGGTTCACAATCAATGACTTATGGATATGATGCCACTTTGCTTATTGATATTTGTTCTGCAATAATAGATGCAAATCGTGCCGGTGTTTATCCTAATGATAATCTTGTTATCCATGCAGATATTATTATTAGAGCTGTAGCTAAAACTGGTATTATTGCCTTGGTTGATGAAGCAACAGGCTATGTTAATGCTAAAGAAAGAGCAAAAGATGAATTGCAAAACTACCTGAAAGTTTTTTTGAACAAGGAAGCTGCTACATGGGTAAAGATGTTTGATGATGATTTCTTTGAAGCTTTATATAAGATGAGGAACTGGACTTGGACGCAAACTTCTAAACGACCAAGTGTAGTTGGTAGATGGATAAATGAAATTGTCTATGAAAGAATTGCTCCATTGGTATTTAATGAGATACAACTTCTAAATCCTAAAAACGAAAATGGAAATAGAAAATATAAATACCATCAATTCTTCACATCTGATGTTGGAAAGCCAAAATTAAAGCAACATCTTGATGGAGTTAAAATTTTAGCAAGAGCCAGCGGATATAACTGGGCAAGATTTATGTACTTATTGGATAAGGCATATCCTAAGCAGTATCAAGAACAAGATTTATTTGACGATATTGATTTTGAAGAAGTATAACAAAGGAAAAGGGAGTGTTGTTTAGCACTCCCTTCTTCTTCTTTATCTATATGGTTTACTCCCCATACTTTGGTTCCTCATACACCAAGTTATGCTCATCTACGTAAGCCTTTGCTTCTGAGTATGTGTCAAACTCTACTGCGGTGGCATTCACCGATGGGAATACCTCAGCATTGTTACCTTCCTCTGTGAGAGGGAACACCATCTTGGTTCCCTCATGTACTACCTTATACTTCTTAGTTAACTTATTCATATCTTGTTTCCTTTCTTTTTAATGTTAAACTTATGATACCTTATGCAGGAGTGATTGAGACAGTATATCCCTTGCTCTGCAAAGTTTGTACTGCTGCATCTGATGCAGAGGTGCGAGTGCCAATGGCAGAAATAATATTATATGTGCCAGTTTTATCTGGAATAGCCGCCTGACATTGAGCTAAATCTTGAAGCATCTTATCTATATTTTCAATTTTAGGTGAGCCACTGATTGAAATAATATTTGACGAAGATGCTCTTGAAGACCAGGTAAAGCCACTTCCTTTGTAATTAGAAGCATCAAAAGAATAGCAACTACTTGGAAGTTTTGCTAAATCTCCGACAATAGTAGAACTGATAGAACTAAATTCCTTAAGTTCTCTTAACATACTTAATGCCGAAATATCTCCACTAGTATTAGGTGCTAAAAAATACTGCAATTTGACCAAGTTAGAAAGTGCATTCACATTACCATTAACATTTGTTCCATGCATTCTGACAGTAGTCAACTCTGTAAGTTTTGAAAGAGCACTTATATCACCTGATACTTGTGAAGATATGAAATCAACATTAGTTAAAGCTGTCATTGCAGCAAGACTGGAAATGTTGCCATAAACTTTTGTTAAGTTTAATACCAAAGAAGTAAGCAAAGAAAGGTTAGTCAATGCTTTAATATCTCCTTCTACATTTGTTTTTCCTAAGTTTAATATAGTCAATTTAGTTAATTTGGATAGATTTTCTATATCACCAAATGCTTGACTACCGCTAAATACCAGCTGATTCAAGTTTGTAGAATATTTTAACCCATCAATATCAAATTTTTTATTTTCTGGGCTAGAACCACCGGTTGCGCCAATGTAATAGGACATTACATTAGTGATACTATATTTGTCTAATACAGCAATCTCTACATCATTATTACTAACAAAAACATTAGGATTGTTTGCGTCAATCATGATAGTTTTACCTAAATTATTTGTTAACTCTTTATTTGTAAAGTATCCTTCACCGAGTATCTCCAATTTTACAGGCTTGTTAACCTTTATTGCAAATCCCTGAGTTTTATCAGTTGCAGAATCAACCTTAGAGACATAAAATCTCATTTCTCCCATTCGCAAAATAGAGCTATTATCTACAACTCCATTTAACTTTGTAACTAAACATTTTCCCATAATTGTTTATTTAAAATTGTAATTATATTTATTATCTAACGTTTTTATTCTTTCATCCATCCATAACTTAACACGTAATAGAGAATTATGGAATCCCATCAAGTAAGGTTGGCTATCATATACTTTAGATACTGGAACAACACCTTGTACTTGGGACTTAGCCTTGAATTTATAACCTTTATATACACACGTCTCTCCTTCATTATAAGTTTTCTCTTCTGAATAGTCACTCATAGAATCATTCCATGTATAGTTTACAAATTCCCACTGTTCATTTATGTAACTATTTCTATAAGAAGGAGTATCTTTGTAAGTATCTAAATCTTTCTTGATATTGTTATATCCTACTTTGTCCAGCCATTTCTCCATCAGAGATACGACATTTTCTACAGAGAAAATACCATTATCTCTAAGATACTTATACCTTGCAAGCAATACATCATTGTATAATTCAATAAGCAAGTCACATGGTTTTACTTTATCACCAAGACTTAAAGTTGTACTATTAGGAATTATAGATGTTCCTGTAGTATCTTGCCCAAAGAGTGAATCCAAGTCATACATTGTTGGGGTAAAGCGTTTGCCATCCCACGAACACCATATCCAATTCTTTCTGAATCCATCAACGTTATACAAAAACTGGCTCAGTAAAACATAATCTATAAATGGATTTACAAGAAAATACTTTTCAAAATTTTCCTTTGTCTTATCACTGGCGATAGCAGCACATGCAGCAGAGAATCTTTCAAGATTATCTTTTACAGCCTTACTTTTTGTATCTGTGTCGGATAATTCTTTAGGATTGTCTCCGTCATATTTATTACCATCAATATCCTTCAAAGACTTTGGATTTCTTATCTCGAAATCCTTCCAACTTATAGAACCACCGAATAAAGTATCAGTTCCAATTATTCCATCAAGGACTATATTGTTTGGATTGGATTTATCCATATTATACACTTCTTTTGACTTTTTCAAGTTCCATGTATATACACCCATATAGTTCTCCTCTCCTGTTACTGAGTTTATCCATGTAATAACTACAGGAAATCCATCAGGGTGACATTTTGCTCCATTGAAGAAATCCTTTGAAACAATACCATTTCCCTCATCTTTAGTTATGGTATTTTGCAGATATTCGTAAGGATACTGCTCACCTAAAGGTCTTGACTTATATACTTGCTCAGTTAGCCAATAACCTACAATACATTGTCCACGGAAGGCATCTATATAATATTTTTTAATATGAAAACTATCTTGTGCAGGGAAGTCTCCAAATTTTATCTTTCTTCCATCAAGAGTATCAAAAGCCATATTCTTTACTTTATATCTCATAGAAGATGAACCCTGAGCATTTAATATAACCTTTATCTTAAAATAGTTACCATCCTTATCAATATACTCAATTTCAGCTTCAACATCACCAGTCTTTGTTGTAGGCAGCTTAGGAGCATATAGTTTTACTTGTGCAGCTATTCTAGGGATAGGCAATTCTACGTAGCTATCATTACTGAAATCAGAAGGATTGTCTGTTTTGATGCCAGCAGACTTGAAAGCTTCGTTTACTTCATTTGCAGCTTCGTCAGATAACTCTATATGATTAGCTGAAATCTTATGCTCATGGCGAGTACCTTCTGAATCTCTATAGCCAAATACCTTACCATCTGCATCTGTAGTAATCTCAGTTCTTCCTTCTGGGTCTTCTAAAGTACTATTAGCTTCAGCTACATCTGAATCAATGAGAGATTTACCTTCTTTCTTATCAACCTTAGCATCAATAGTCTCAGATTTCAAGTTGTGAGAATAGTGACTACCATCATTGTAAGTAGCAGACAGAACCTTTCCGTCTGCATCTTTCTCTATTGCCATATACTCAGGATTTTCCTGCAAAGAGAATACATCAAGAAGTTCTTGAAGACTTGCATCAATAGTATCAACCTTTTCTTGTAAGGAAGAGATAACTTCCTTCAAGGCATTGACAGCATGGATTTCACCAATGATTTCTCCGTCTTTTCTGATACCAAGAACTACCTTATCATCAACAGAAACCCAAGCAGCAAAGTATTCCTCATTCTGAATGACATGATACATTTCATTGAGTGGACAAAATGGCTTGCCAGTTGCTCTGTAGAAACCAAACAGAACCTTATCATCTGAATCAACAACAGCCCAAAGGAACTCTTCGTTCGAGATTACTCTGAAAGGAGAATCTTGAATTTCACCAGCTTCATCCTTGATAGTTACCTTATCAATAGTAGTACTAAGGTTTGCAAGGATGCTTGTCAAGGTCTGAGTATTATCAATATTGGCAAAGAAGTTCTTCAACTCCTTTAAGGTGTCAATAGCACTTGTAGTATCATCATCACCCAAGATATTGCGAATCTTATCAGCTAATAGATTTACTTGTGCCTGCAATCTGTCCTCTACTGCGCTTGTCTTACCAAACTTTGGAGTGCCATCCCATTCAATGCCAAAGAGAAGTTTTTCATTTGCATCAACCTTGGCAAAGATAAATTCTTCGTTCTGAATATAGCGGTATGGGAGAGCAAACTGAGAGACTACCTTATCCTTTGAGTCACCAAAATCCTGAGCAATGTCTTCCTTGTTGAACTTCTTATCAAGTTCTGTAGTTACCTCTGACTTCTCTGCCTTAGTGCCAATAGCAGCATCTTGCGCTTGACTCCTTGCAGCAAGTTCATCAATGGCACCTTGGGCGGTGATAGCAGTCATGCCACTAGTCTCGTTGTTATAAGAGACGGCATTGGCAGTAGATGCTCCACCTGAGACGGTGATGTCTTTGATGGCATCCTCCAACTGATGGGTCTTTTCACCTATCTGCTGCAAGTTCTCTTTGTCTCCTTCAAGAAACACTTGCTTGGCAGAGGCAATCTTACCCTTCTTGGTCTTGGCTAGAAGCTCGTCTGTTAAATTTATACTCATATTATATAATCTTTATACGTTTATGATATTACTAAATTCCATGTAGCTGCGGTGAGAGGATTGGCTGTGCGGTATGCCTTGAAACTGCCTAGATTATTTGTGATAGTCTGAGGGGCTGCAAGGGTTACATCAAATCCTGCACTGGTTACACGGGTGATTGAAAGATAACTAGGTACTACTAGCCAGATGTAATCGTTATCCTTGGTAGTTACATTTGGGTTGAATGCTAGCTTATCATCTGATTTCTTATTGAGCGTATTGAGGATTCCTGCGGTCATGGTGGCTGCTGGGTTGCCTCCTGAATAGCAGAGATAGCGAGTCTGGGTTATACTCTTGCCAGTTCTGCCTTTCTTGCCAACCTCAAACTTAAAGATTTCTCTTGCTCCTTGTATAGGTGTTACCAAGCTACTATTTGATGTTGGATAATTAGTAAGAATAGTTTCTACTTCATCATTAACCTTCTTAGTAATACTCAATGTATCAGGAACTAAATACTCATTATCACTCTTAACAGAATAAACAACATCTGTTTTCATAGTATTGACATTAGGATTAACAGTAAATCCCAATACAATAGGATATACTGTGTCATTAAGTTTATTCAAGCTCTTATCTACATCCTGAATCATAGTAACTAACTCATCTGGAAGACCTGTTGCTGCATCTAATGCTTTCCTTAACTCTGGGTCAAACTTATCCTTAGTCAGAGTATCCTTAGCTACTTTGTCATTGGTTATAGAACCGTCTTCAATCTTCTCTGTAGATACAGAGTTTTTAGCCAACTTTGAGTTAACTATGCTTTCATTTACCACCTGCTCTGTATTTACAGAATCCTGTGCCATCTTATCATTGGTAATGGCTTTATCTTTAATCTTAGATGTTTCTACTGATGATTCTGCAAGCTTTTCTGTTGTAACAGATTCATCCTTTATTTTGCTAGTAGTAACACTATCTCCAGCAAGCTTCTCATTAGTAACATTTTTATTAGCTATCTTATCTGTTTCTACTGCTCCAGAAGCAATCTTAGGAGCAGTTACTGCCTCTTCATTGATAGTTCTTTCAATAACAGAACTATCCCCTAATTTACTATCAGTAATAGCCAATTCTGCTATCTTAGGAGTAGTAACAGCTTCATTTGCCACTTTCTCAGTAGTGACATTTTCATCTGCTATCTTATTAGTAGTGACAGAGCCATCCTTAATGACAAGAGTAAGTTTCTTACCAGGCTTATCCTTAAGAGCAGCTTCCCCTATATATTTTTCTTTACTCATAACATATCTATTATTTTTGCACAAAGATACATATATTGGAAGTATTCTATTAGTACCTTATAAATTCCCTTATGAAAGTTAAAGCAAACAAAAAGGTAAATCAAATATAATATCATATCAACTTCTACGTTATACTAATAAATTATTTCAATATCAAGGTTATGGAATCAGAACAATTTAAAGCAGCAAAAGAGCTTCTTAATAAAAAACTCAGCGACTTAGGTATTAACGTAGATGATAGTAGAGCTAAAGAAGTATATGAATCTCCATATAATGGAAGTAAATGTAAAGAGATAACTTCTTTATCTGTAGAACAGAGATGTGCTTTATTAAATGCTGCTGCATCTCTTTATACCACAGATAACATGCCCAATAATAGACAAGAAGTTAAACAAGTTCTTGTTGATTTTATGCATGTGCTTGGACTTAAAGATGAGCATTTAACTTATTGCATACATCATCAATCATGGTTAGATAGAAAGAAATACATTGATGTTATGAAGACTATTCAAAAGGATGGTCCATTCATTCAATTCATCTGCATTTGTAAAGTCCTTATAAGTTTAGGAGAAAGTAATATGTTCATAAACTATACCTTCACAAGAATCTTAAAGGATGTTGGCTTCTCTCAAGAAGATGTATATGACATAATCAAAGGAAAGTACAACTATAAATTTGATAGTACTGTTCTAGAGGAGCCTGCTGAAGAAACTAACTCATCTATTCTTCAAAGTTGGTCTCTCTTAGAGTTTGCTAAGAATTATGTGAAAATGCAAGTTGGAAACTTTGTGAACTCAAATACAGGAGAAGAATTCAAATCATGCATGTTCATTAAAGAAGATGGTTCTTATGATTATGTAGGATTTCATTCTCAACTAGGTGAACTCACTCCTGCTGAAATATCTGAAAGAAAAAAGGAACTTAAAGTAGGTCTTACTCAATTAGGAAAATACGTTCTTTATGATCACATAGATGATTGGGAAAATGTAGATTTAGGTATATAATTATTAAATAAGGAGAGAGTATAAATAAAGTTAGACTCTCTCCTTATATATTTTATATTATTCAGGAATATCATTATCACCACTAGAACCAGTATTTACGGAGCTTTCAGAATTAGTAGCTGCTCTCTTGGATTCACGAGGAATAGCAATATAAACATCTTCAGTTGTAGAATCATCCCATATAGTTCCAGACCCATCAATCTTTGAAGTACCAGCAGGAACTACATAGATTTCATAGTCTGAGAGATTACCATTGCCAATAGCACTTCTAAGATGCTCATTAGTAATGTTACCATTAGCATCAACTAACTGACTGTACTCTTGTGAAGATAATGCTCTAGCTCCACTTAAATCTTCCAAAGGAGCACCTATACTAGTTTCATCATTAGTGTCTTTATACTTTGTACCAGTCTTAGCACCAATCATTGTTACCTTCTTGTTTCTCACATCATAGGCTGTTCCACTACCAGTCTTCTTTCCTGATGCAGCAGCTTTAACTTGTGCAATAGCAGAGGCTTTCTGTAATGAAGGATCCTTTGTTGGGTCATAAGAAATAGTACCAGTCTTTTCATTGTAAGTAAGACCTTGTGAAGCAAGACTGATATTCTGCCCTCTCCTAGTAAGTTCCATCTGTTGCTTTGCTCTAGCATCAGCAACTCTTTCAGCCTTTGTAAGTACTCCAAGATCTCTCTGAGGATTATGGTTTTCCTGGTAGATAGCACCATCAATCATGCCATTAATAACACTCTGTCTAGCCCTTCGAAGATTGTTTCCTGTAAGGTTCTGATTAACTCCCCTTTCTTCAAGGATAGCATCTGCTGCCATCTGTAACTCTGGAATAGCAGACATATCCTGATAGAACTTCTGAATAGTATCTCTACTATATCCCATCTTCTGTACATAGTCTCTATAGTAACCATTCAGTGTACTACCAGCATCACCAGCAGAGAACACCCTAGAAGAAGCAGCTTTACCTGCTGCTGCTCCTCTGGTATAAAGCTCATTACCACTGATATTATAAAGGTTAGGAGTTTCTCCATCCAAGAAGGAATCAATATCAAGATTATCTATAGCATAGAGCATAGAGGAATCCTGAGCACTAAGACTTCTCCTTAGTTTCTTCTCTTCTCTCATAGCTTCATCTGCCTGGAGTAATCTACCAATCTCTCCTTGGTATCTTCTTCTCAAAGTGGTCAATGCTCTCCTATTAGACATAGACAAGCCATTATGTGCTAAGTCTTCTGCCTGTTTAGCTAAATCATTGGCATAGCCTTCATATAGTTTCCTCGCCTTACTTCCTTCTGGTAAGGTTTCACTAAGATATTTAAATTTATCTGATTTATCTGACAAGTCATTGTACTGTTCCTCACTCTTTTCATAAGCATCCTTATATGCAGAAAATGGTACTAACATCTCCTGCATAGAGAAGGGTTGAAAAGAATTATCTACAACAAATGCATAATTAGCCATATACTTCTACTCTTTAAAATGTTAAACCTCTTTTTCTTTTAATCTTACCTCCACAGGATTTCTTTGTAGTAACTACTCTTTTACCTGTATTACTCTTAGGAGTCATTACACCAAAGATACCATCAGCAGCCATATTAGCAATCATATTATGCTGGGCATTTTCACGTCCTAAATCACTGATACCTTTGAAAAGGCCAGAGACATTGCCATAGATACCTTGATTCCAAGCAGCATCAGCAGCCATTCTCTGTCTTGCAGCATCCATCTGCATCTGTGCTTTAAACTGTCTTTGCCTGTTAGCAATCTCAGCATTAGTTGCAGAAGTCTTTGTAAAGGCATCTGCATTGTACATATCAGTACCTCTATTAAACTCAGCTACCTTCTGTCTCTTAGCATCATTATATTCAAGAGCCTTTCTATAAAGGTCACCATCTGCTATCTGACTATTATAACCATTGGCAAGGAGTCCAGCCATCTTAGTACCTATTGGAGAAGCATTGTTAAGGATAGCTCTATCTGTAGCTCTGCTGTTAGCATCCATTCTATTCTGTTCATACCATATATCCATAGGATTGTAGGTAAGATAATTACCAATAGGCTTATAACTAGCTAAAGCAGGACTACCACTAGCAGCCTCTACAGCTGCATCCATCCTAGAATAATCAGGCTTACCTATACCCATAGCTTGCATACCTAAACCTACTAAAGGACCAAATAATCCTGCATATCTTAACTTTTCATTCTTATGTTTTGGTACTATCTCCTCCTGATTATCTCCATTATTATCAGTAATATCAGTACTAGCAGTAGGTCTTTTATAGTAGTTATATGTGTAATCACTCTTATCATCCTGCCAACTGTAATTGCCAGCACTAGTCCAATCCTTAGGCACATTTCCATATATCTCTTCTATACTTCCATCATCATTTACTACATAGTTACCAGTCTGCTTTCCTCTAAGGATTTCATTAGGAGTTTTCCAATAGGTTCCTGGATGAGTATTCCTAACACCAGTCCCATTTGGATCTTCAAAGATAGTCTGATAATCTCTCTTTGCATCCTTCAACCATCCATTAGCATCTACATATTTTGCAGCATAGTCTCTAGCTGCCTGAGGAGCATCCTGACTATTGAGAATCTGTTGCAAATAGTTAAGTCTATTACTCTCATCAGCTTTCAACCAATCAGAACCTCTTCTATAAGCATCTGTTTGAGATAGAGCTTTACCAATTTCTTCAGAGTTCATACCCTTCTTTACAAGACCTTTATTGACAGCTTCTTTCCATGCAGCATCAGTACTTCCATCCCAAGCATCATAGTCTTCTTTACCCCAACCACCATGAGTAAAGTCAAAGGTTAATTTATTGTTTGCTTTAGGTACATAAGTACCAAAGTCATAGCCTCTAGAGATAGCATCAGACAATATAGGATTAACACCCCTAAGGGCAGACATAAACTGCTTATTCTTTAAGATATTCTCCCAATCAGTAATCTTATCTACTTTCTGATCTAATGCCCATTTATCAAAGTCACTATCTGTATATAAGCCAAGAGCATTATATATCTTTTTCTTCATATCTCCACCTTTATCATACTTATTTATCTTACCTCCACAAGCATTCATCTGTAGCCCCTCTGCTGTAGGTTGTTCTACTGGTTGCTGCATCATCTGTTCATTTACACTCTGTTGTTCTGCTTGCTGAGGAACTTCATCAGTAGGCTGTTCCATTTGTTGCTGTTGAGCCTGCTGCTCTTCCATAGCTACCTGTTGCATGATGGCTCTCTGCTGTTCTGGAGGAAGAGAGGCAAATACTTCCTGTGCTTCTTTAGCTTGCATTTCCGATTTCTGTCTTTCCTGTTCATCAGCAAGGTCATGCATCTGTTTCTCTAAGCCTGCACTTGAAATTGCATCATTAGGTCTTTCTGTACTTTCCTTCTCTAATTTCTTAGATAAATCTGCATAACTGATATCAGCACTCTTACCTATATGGAATTTCTTCTTTGTCTTAGCATCAGCCTTTATTCTTTTAGAGAAAACATAGTCATCAAATATAGTCTCTCCCTCTTCTACAAGATTAGGTTTCCCCTGAGCATCTGTTCCTAACTGCACACCATCATAAGGTGAAGACTCATGGCTGCCACCAGCATCTATATGCATCAAGCCATTACTAAAGTCAGAACCATTAGTCTGCATATCCCCACCTAAAGAAAATTTAGTGACATTCCTAGCAAAGTTAGCCCTTTTAACTACTTCTGGAGAATACTTATCTTTATTAGCTAATACATGAGAAGCAAACTCCTGTACTCCCATACCATGTTCTTTAGCCTCTTTGGTAAACAGTCCTCTATGACTCTTCTTGATATGAATGCCTCCACCAAGTGCAAAGAGTGGAGTACTTGCTAAACTACCAAATATATTGGTAGGTATTTTATTCTTTACTTCTGCTGACTTGTTTTTTGAAGTAAGATAGTCAGACATGAAGTTATAATCTATTGCTCCCATATTATTATTGTTATCTGTTATACTTAATGGACCACCAAAAGCAGCAAAGTTAGTAAACACAGAATCATCCAGATTCTTATCTACATTCTCTGCACCTGTTGTTATAGCATGGTTAGCATAAGCTTGTGCTGTAGCTTGAGTATTTTTTAAAGCTCTGTATTTCTTACCTACTTTATGAGTAAACCATCCATCTTTGCCAATATCACTCTTACTGAAATTTAATGCTGCTGTAGACAAGTTAGCAGTTTTATTAAGGAAATCATCAGATGTTGTTGCGCCTGTAATACCTTCTGCATTAGTCCTCATAGCATTAGTATGATTCTCAATACCATTAATGGTATCTTTGTTCCATTTAACACCAAAAGCAGCATTAGTAAGACCTCCTATAACTTTAAGACCTGCTCCAGCAAGCATTCCCAAACCATTACCACTCATAGCACTAGTCTTAAATAATCCTACACCAGCATCACTCAAACCATTTCCTACAGCAGATTCTCTACCTCCTGCAAGATAATGTACTGGGTCAGCAGCATCCCAAAGACCTCTAGGATTCTTTTCACTTCTACCAATAAGACCAGTCATCTCTAAACCTATACCAGTAAGAGCCTGTCCTACAGCAGCCTTATTTCCTGCACTACCTTTAAATGAGCTGAAGGGATTATTCTTAGCTGCCTCTGTACCAAATCCATTAACTAAATTCTGAGAGTTCTGTACAGCTAGCTTACTTTGTAATCCATCACTCCAATCTGTAGGCATAGTAACATTAGGCTTAGATAACTGAGGAACCTGATAATCTAAGCCAGAGGAATTTCCACTCAACAGCCCAGGCTCACTCAGTGAAGTATCTAAGGTACTGGAGAAAAAACCATCAAATACATTCTGATGTTCTCTATCTATACCTTGAGCAAACAATGGTTTATTCCACTTATTTGCTGTATATAATTTATTTTTCTTTTTCATTTGAATAACATTTTACTGCAAAGATAATACATAGTTAGTAACAATGTTATTCCCTTAATACTATAATAAAAATAGGTAAGAAAATCATTAAGATTCCCTCACCTATCTTTGTAATTAACTAAAATATGTTGCCATGATGTCATGTATCTCCGTATTAATCTGAGCAAGAGACTTTGATGCAGAATTCTTGGTAAGCTTTATATATGCCCAAGGATTCCTTATTCTATCCAAAGGTCTAGCCTTAAATCTCTTGATACCCATAGGTGCTTCAGTATCAGAATTAACTTCTGCATTATCCCTAGGAATATCACACCTCCACATTCTAAACTTTCTAGCCAAGATACCATTATCTTTACCATGAGTAAAACCTTCACCATTATTTCTAATACTAAGGTTTAAGATACCATGCTGATACTCATTCCAAACTTCAAGGCTGTCAAATGGAAGATAAGGAGTAAACCTGCCATTACTTACATTATAAGTTCCTTCTTCCTTAACATTAGCTCTAAACTCTAGGTTAGTGAATATCTTATCCAGTTGAGGGTCTTTATTACCAATGAGAGTCATAGAATAAGGTTTATTCTCTCCAAAGAAATTACAAGCCTGACCTGCCTGATGCTTCCAAAGTTTATTATCTCTAATCCAGATACCTACATCATCAAAATTCTCTAAGAATGGTGAGCCTTCATAATCATAGAATGATGTAAAGCACTTGAGTTTCTCTGAGTAAGCTAATGATGTTTCATTATTGATGAATAATACATCTTGATTTAACTTATCATAAACAGCCCTAAAGTTATTATAATCCTGAGGATTCCATTTATGAAGACTATTACTAGAAGGAATGTTCTGCTTAGCCCATGAGTTAAAGCCTAAATCTGTAGAGATTTTAGTCAACTGTCCATTGAAGAGATAAATACTCTTATCATTATTATCCATGAAATAGATACCTGTAGGAGTCTGAACTATAGACCACTTATTGGAACATCCAATAGTATCAGATAAATATCTCTTACCTTGAACCTTGCCACTATTGGCAATTTCAATAGGAACACCTGCTGTAGGTGCTATCTGTACATTCTCATTATAGAGTATCTGAGATATACCACTATCCTGAAAAGCTATGATTTGGTCATTAAGTCTATTTAGAGAATTAATCTGTCCCTTATCACCATCCAATTCTAAGGTAGAAGCCAAAGTGACATTAGTCCATAAATCAATATCTGCGCCACTCTCCTTAGTCTTGGAATAGTAAATATGATTAGGATAGCTTAATTCACTAATATCCTTAGTATCAAGTTTCCTAGAGGTAAAGAAGTTATTCTGCTGAGAATACACAGGATTGAGCTTATTAAAGTTCTCTGGTCTCATAGTATAATTCTTTATCTGTCCTCTATTCTTGTCATACCTTCCATCTATATTCACATGAGTTTCACACATAAATGATAGTATCTCTGTATTCTGATTCACATCATCATTAGTAAATGGGTAGGTCTTCAAGCAATCATACCTCTGATAGAAAGTATCACCTTCTGTCCAATACAAGGTTACTGAGTTTACACTGGAATCAAAAGGTACAGCCTCTCCACAAACCAACCACTTGTTAGCCATAACTGCAGATTTTCCTTTTCCTCCAAATCTACTGGAGTCATCTACATCCTTATAGAGTTCTGCTAGCCATAGAAAATCTAACTTCTGTGAGAATAACGTGCTAACATCATAACTAGCTTGAGTAAAGTTAGTAATAGTATCTCCCCAAAATGTAGATGTTCCTAAACCTTCTGTATATACGTACTTTCCAAAAGAAGAATCACCATACGTAGCATAAGGTAATATAGGTAGTACGCTACTCTCTGTTGTTTTATCAGGGGCATCTAAGGCTATCACAGCATGAGAAGTTGATTTATACTTCATAGATATAGGCTTTGTTATCTTCGACCAATCTTTAGTCAAATATGTATTACCGTCATGATCCATAAGAACCTTATATCCAATCTCATTTGTCAGTACCTTATCTATATTAGGATAATAATTTATCTCTGCTGTATCCTTAGCCTGTTTTGGTAACCTAATGTTTCTTACTTCATCATTTTCTGTCAAATGGAACTGAGTACTTATATTCTCAAAATCTAAATTTTTTAGGTTATGAGATTCCATGTAAGCAGAGTTAATAGAGAAAAGAATATGAGATTCTTTCTTTGTCTGTAAGTAAGAAGAGGCATAAAAGGTTCCTTTGTCTGAAGTACTTTCTTTTTCTCTTGTATCATTGTTCATAGAACCAGCTCTTTGCCAAGGGTATACAAGGAAATTATAACGACTTCCTGTAGTTATTCCATCAGTCTGATTAACATCATTTTTTACAGTAACATCATTCCATAAGTATTCAGAGACAAGTCTCTTTCCTCCTGAACTACTGATGTTATTATGGATAACATTATCACTTTTCTCTCCAATACCAAAGTTATGACTAGTTACAGTATTTATATTATGGTAGGTTTCTAACATATTAGAAGAAATCTTAATGGAATGGGCAGAAGCATACGCAGTAACAGGAATAGCACCTACTATTCTAAGCTTTAAACCCTCTACACCATAAGATTGAACTTCAGTATCAAACTCTATATCTGGAGAGTTGAGAGTTACAATACTCTGATCAATGAAGAACTGGGTATTAGATTTTCCATTACTTTGATCATAAGTATTAAATGGAGATGAATAACTTTTAACTGCTCCCTCTATTTCCAACTGTTTAGCATCGCTAGGATTACTTGGTTCAGTACTATTATAAGCACTAATGACAAAGTCATTGGTCGTATATAATGAATCATAATGGGTGAACTTAAGTGCATTACCACTTGCTCCATTATCATCAACAATATAGGAACTATCATCAGCAAGAGAAGTAAACTCTAAGGTATAAAGTATTCCTCCTGCATAAAATTTAAATACGTATGGATTTGGAGCACTTTCATCAGTAGGCTTCATATAATAACAGAGATTGTTTCCAGTTTTCTTCATTCTCTTATAGAATGAAAATGCAACTTTCTCTGTCCTTACAGTATTAAGACCATCTATATAATGAGTACTTCTATGTCCTGTAGTAGTATCTGTTTCATAGTCCTCATCCCCTTCTTTAACAAGTCTATCACAAATAAAAGCATATCTTACACTATCTGTCATATTACCTAGATTTACAGCAGCTATAAATGGCAAAGGATAAACTTCTTGAATGTTAGTTAATGTTCTGTCATCACCAACATAATCTGGTTTAAACCTCTCAGTTTCAGTATATTCATAACGTAGTTCACCTCTTGATAAATTCTCCTCTACATAAAGATTATCAACATCTGCAACAATAACATAAATAGATTGAAGTAATTTATTATCTTTAAAATAACTATTAATTGATTGAGATACTTCCTCATCTGCATTAACGTTGGCATCTATAATTTTAGAAGATACACTTATCTTTAAGTCATCATAAGACAAAACTGGTGCAGAAGTTCCTGAATCAGATAAGGTATAAGGTCTGAAGAACCAAGATGCTTGTGCATAAGGAGAACCATCTATTCTATCTTTAGCATTGAATACTGTAGGATTTAAGACTCCCTGACAAAGAACATTTCTATCACCTATTGAAGGATAAACTATAACAGGTCTGACACTCTGATAAACAGAATAAAAGTCTTCCTCTGATTCATTCTTACCTGCATTATAATTCTCAGCCAAAGTAGCAATAGCTATATCTGCTTTTGCATATATCAATGAAATGACATCGGAAGTCACCTTTGTTGCAGGGTATAAACTATTAGTTACATCATCCATAAAGATTGGTTCTGACCACTCTCCAGTTTTCTTCTGTAACTGAAATCCAAATCTATATGTCTCACCACCTTTAAAGGTAGATATTTCCCTAAGGTTATGAGTAAGCATATTGGTATGAGAGTAAATACCGGTGGTATGATCTAAGGTAAAACTCTTCTTATTACCATCATTCTCAAAGGTAATACCCATACTAGTACCTTCACTCCTCAGTTTATCATAGTAATCCTGAATACTGGTAACCAATGAATTCTTTTGAGTAATATTTCCTAAGAACAGAGTATTGTCCTTACTGGTCATAGTCAATGCTGTAATATCCTTACCTCCTATATATAATAACTCTGTAGGATCTATCGTTGAACCTGCAGTTCCATTATCTACATATATAATATCTGCTAATTCTTCATCTTCATGGTCTGGACTACTTGGAGTATCAGGGACTGTAGGGATATCAGGAGTCTCTGTATCAGTATCTACAGTTACATTCTTATTGGTAAGATACCATAACTGAGAGCCAAAATCATATATAAGCTCCAAATTATTAGACCTAATAACACTAGCAGGGATCAAATCATGATTCATACATAATGCCCAAGAGTCATATTCCTCAGCAGCAGTTATCTCAGAGCAGGCTTCATCCCAATCCTGGCTTAATCTGAATCTAACATAATAATCCTTGAACTCATATTCCTGATAGTCATTCTCAGGATCTTCCATCATATCTATAATTTGCTGTAAATCACAGAAGATACCACCCTCTTGCTTAGTAGATTCATCATAGCCATTCAGGGTAAACTGATCTTGAGGAGTAAAACTTTTACTTGGTATTTCCTCAAAAGGAGTAACATTGACTGTATAGGAACCTTTTGAAAGAGTCATTCCTTTAATCTTTCTACCAAGTTTACCATTTGAAATTTCCTTAGGAAGAAAAGGATAATCCTCTTCTGTATAGACATAATTCTTAGTAACAGTATCACTGGATGTACTTCTAGCATTAACAGAAGAATTCTCTTTTCTTTTAGCTTTAGTAATAGGAATATCCTCTATCTTTTTGACAAAAGGTTCTGCATTGAGTGATGTTCTTTGAATAGAGTACAATCTGATATAGTCAAAGTTATAATCAGGATTATTAATCTTGATATTGAAGCTGGAAGTTACCTTATCTTCAGGGGAAGCACCTCTGTCACTATAAGATAAATAGTACAAGGTAGAAAGGTAGGCAATGTTGCTTTCCTGGCCATACTTATTTATATAGGTAAAAGCATACTGAATAACTCCTGGAGCAAATAATCCCCCAGCAGAAGTATTCATTGTGATGTTCACATCACTATCTTTCATTTTGAAGGAAGGTACAAAGTCAAAGAAAGTACCTAGTACAGTTGGTTCTGTATTCCATTTCTTTATCTTACTATCTGTTGCAGCAATATTAATCATTCTAGGCTGATTCTTATTGTCTGTCCAATATACCTTTTGAATATATGCAGCTTCATAAGCAACCATTGTCTCCAAAGGATATTGCACATGAAAGTTAAGATTGCCTTCAAAGAGCAATCTTGCAGTCATAGTAGTCTTCTGGTTATCAGAGAACTTAAAGACATATATTCTATCAGGAGTATTATCACTAACCTTTGTGCCTGCAGTAGTGGTAAAGATAACCAACTGATGATTAAGTACCGCAGTACCAATAGGAGTTCCATTGATTTTCTGTTGCTTTACAGTGGTATTATCCCATGCTTTCACTATTTTTTCTATAGTAATAATACTAGGACCTCTTTCATTTACCCATGACATCGTAGTATTACCTTCGTTGGTAGCTAATCTAAGATTGACATTCTCATAGGCAAACTCAGGATTAAAGGCAGAAACAGACATATCTCTGTTCATACCCTTTGTTTTCCAATTAATATATTTCTTAGCCATATTAGTGTTTCCTTAAATATTCACGATTTCCTAAGTCTTTAAAACCATTATCAAACTGTCTTACAGGTTTAATCAATGTATTTAGATACCTTGTCATTGATTCCATCTCTGCCATAGATGGTGTAGTCATTTCAGACTGCAAAAGATGGGAAGCCCAAGCATATTCTGTCTGAGCATTACTGAGTACTCCTGCCTGTATCTTTCCTGTATCAAACTTAACAGTGAAAACCTTTACCTTGATATATGCTTCAAGAGCATCGAGATAGGTTTCATTATCTATCAGCAAAGGAAAGCCATCCTCATCTACAGGGATAGCCTTATAAGCTATCTCTACTTTACCCTCTGGAAAAGAAGTAAAGATAATCCTTCCTTGGGTCTTGAATGCAGGTTCTTCCCTATATTCCTGCATAGGTGGAATATAAGTATCAACTGGAGGTTTCATATTATTGAGTAAATCCTTAGGCTGATTTCTCATGTCAGGCTTAGGTCTTAATCCTGGAGTAAAGGTATCAGGCATAGACCTAAGACATACATCTGTCTTTAAGTCCTTTACCTGAATAATGGAAATTAAATCACAAGGAAGAAGCCCTCTAAAGTCCTTGATATCTACAGTATCTATCTTATCCTGATAAAGCTGAGGATAGCCATGTAGTGATATAAATCTGATAGTATGCCTGATTACCTGCTCCAGAGTGACATCCCTTAGAAGAGGATGCTCAGTAATATCATCCAATACTCTCCTTATGTTGGTATATTGTATATTTGTTACCATAGTGTATCTATTTTTCCTTTATTAATATTCTCTTTAAGTGCCAGCTTAATGAACCTGTTGAGTTTAAACTCATAGAAGCATTGGTTAGTGTAGTTGGCACAGAATTTATTATACTTTACATGATATATATACTTTGTCTCATTCCTAAGAAGAGTCTTGTTATTCCTAGCTTCCAAGTCTTCAAACCAAAGTCTTGTAGTTCTTAACCAATCTATAGGATAGGTATTCTTTAATTTTCCATCTACAATACTTACACCACTCTGTATCTTTCTAAGTTCCAAGCCTCCCATTCTACTAGGGAAAGTGACTTCCTTACCATTAGCAATATCTTCTGCCAGTAAGTCATTAACTCCTCTGATAATACTATAGAATTCATGTTCCTTCAAAGGTCTGCCTATATCATACCATTGGTGTTTGCGTATAGCCTTATATGCATCATATACACCCCATGAGTTAGTTACCTTGACTTCCCTAGGAAGAGTTCTGGCATGCAAAGTTTTCTCAAATTCCTTATATTCCATTATTAACTCTGTTTAGTTGATACCTTTGACATATCATCGGCAGCATTGTTATGCTCATCTACAGGCTGATATTTGGCAGAAGTTAATTCTTTAACTACCAGCTCCATTAATGTAGGAACCAGATACTCCCTTATAGGAAATACTTCATCCATTACATCACAAGCTATAGAACTACTATCATCATCACAAAGGTAGTTAGCCATTTCATCAAAGTCTTCAAAGACAGCACTCATTCTCAGCTTCTTCAAGTATAGAAATTGAGGATTACTGCTATTGAGATATAGATGTAAATCTGGACCCAAGGAAACATAGATGATATTCTGTAGGAACTTATTAGTACCTACATACCTCATCCTATCTCTAGGAATATAACTGATATTGATTCCCTGATAGAAATCTACAGGATATACTCTAGGCTGATTGTCCTCAAGAATCTTTGGAATCTTTATGGTAGTCCTGAGATAGTATCCTCCAGTACAAGGCTCTCCATCAATAGCTGGTACTTTCTCTAAGTCCAGACATATCTGCTGATATTCAAACTCAGAGGCTATATCAGTAGTAGCCTTCTGCTTCTCCTGTTCTTTCTTTATTAGGAAGCTTCTATACTTCTTCAGCAGAAAGATTACATGATCCTCATTGAAATAAGAATCATCAGAAGTTGCAGCCTTTGCCAAGTCCAAGACCATATAAACAATTTCTTTTACTAACATATACTCTTATTATTAATTATGGCTCAAAGGTAGTACTTTTTAACTAACCTCTGAGCCATATTAAAGAAACTATTTACTGATTTAAGTAAACCTCTTATTTTCTATTACTCCTCAGCCATAATAACAATATCAGACTGAGGGTCACTATTTACACTATCAAGGTCATGAATAACCTTAACTACTTCTGTCTCTTCAAGAGTCTTGACTCTCTGAGCCATCTCTGTCATATCACCTAAACGTAATTTTCCCATCTTCAAATAATCTGGATAAGGTATTAAACAACTAGTCCCATAGATACAGTCTAAGGCTCTTTCTATAAGACGATAATCTTTCTTACTAAGCAATGCTCTATAGTCATTATACATGAAGTCCCAATAGAAAGCCATTACCAACAGCTTTTCACTATGAACTTTTGACATATAACCTTTTACTCCCAAAGCATGATAGTACTTAGTTAATGCTTCTAACAATATATCACCCATTACACCCACAAGTTTTAATAGTTCTACTCTGACAGGACTTCCCTACTTCCTCAAACATCATGTTGAAGAACTTAATAGCAGGAATGTAATGCTCTGTTTCTATTGCAGACTTGAATGCATTCCATAGAAGAATGAAATCAATGAATGTAGAAGGAACACTGCAAGCAGTAACTAATTCCTTAGTATAATCCATAACCTTCTGATGCAGTACATTCTCATCAAATACCACACCAAGAGTAGTCTCCTCATCAAGTCTGCAAGGAGTGCAGGATCCTGGAGTACCTTTACATTTAATATAGACAAAGAATAAAGTATTGCTCATATCTTCTCTACCAAATGCAATAGCATTAGGGTCTGACTCCCAAGACCTAGATAAGTCTGAAGCTTCAAGAACTAAGTTTAGTTCCTTGGCATTCTCTTCTGCCTTCTTGATATAAACATAGTCTGATGTGGGAAGTCCAGGGTCAGTTTCTGAAACCTTATCTGCTGTCTGAATAACAATGGAATCAATGTATATATCATTGAAATAATCTGCCTTGTTTACATGAGCATTGATATACATTCTCTTTCCATCATCAGATATTCTGAGTTGATCAAAGATAATCATATTTTCTTATTTATTAATGGAACAAAAAAGAGGGAGAAGGGATATATTTCCCCAATCCCTCTTGTATTATGGTAAACAATTCAGATTTAAGTTACTTCAATGTAGCTACATTAAGACCTGTGGCTGTATTGAAAGCACCAATAATACCATTGATAACAGTATAATCTGCACCACCGCCATCAGTAGACTTAACTGCTGTAGGAACAGCAATGGTAATATCCTTCTCTGACCTGTAGCTATTTACACCTGTATCAGTGAAAGCATAATGAATCTCAAATACATCATAGGTCTTGGTAGGATCTACCATACCTACAGTCTCTACATCATTAGGCCAACCAATCTTTCTATACTGGTCACCACGCTCACCCAAAAGGAAGTACTCAAGGTCAGCAATCTTCTTGCCATTACCAATCTTAGTTGCAGGAGTCTGCTCAGCAACACTGCCCCAGATAAGGTCAGCACCATCACAATAAATAGTAGTAGGAACTACATCAAAATATACTCTCTCCTGTGCTTCTGTGCCAAGATGCCAAGACTGTGGCTTCTCCTCAATAACAAGACCAGCTGCACTGGAACTGAATGTAAGATAAGGATTACTCTTTGCATTTGCACCTACTTCACGAGAGAAGCAAAGGTTAAGAGCTTTCTCCATTGCTTCATAAAACTGCTTAGCAGTCATACCCTTAATTGCACGTACTGCTGCATCCTTAAAGTACTGGTCCTGGTCACTCATGCCATAGAACTGACGGAGGTTAATACGGAGGATATAATCCTGACCTACAACAGGAGCACCACCATTTACACTTGAATCCAAGGTAACCAATACCTTCTTCATTGGTGTCTCCATGTCAACAGCCTTAATAGCCTTAGCAGCTGTGATGTTTTTTACCTGGATGTAATCACTCTTAAGAACAGTATCAGGACCTAGAATCTCAAAGTAAACTTCCTTCTCGATGTCACCAATACTCTTTACCTTGATTTCACCCTTGTTAGCCAGTGCTGTTGCACCTGTAACCAACTTATTTGCTACATAGAACTGTCTGTTCTGTCTCAAACTTGTAACACTCATTTTATTTAAAAATTAAATTAAACATATCCTATCATTACAGATAGGCTTTAATTATCTCTATTTTCCCTTTGTAAACTATAGCCTTTACTCTGAAGGGCTAGCTGTACTGCCCTATCAAGAATCTTTTGATGAAGAGCTTCATGCAGTATACAATCACTAGTTTCACTCTTTTTCTCAATGGTTAATCCCTCTGGTAAGTCAGTAAGTATGATAGGAGAAACCTTCTTGATATACCTTATATAATATACTGCAATCATATACTTACAGATAATCTCTACATTACCTTCTGAAAGGTCTAATCTCAAGGCTCTTCTGTCATTAGCTCCTCTGAAAGGATTATCCTTGATATTCAGGTATTCATCTTGCTTAGTAGGATAAACCTTCATGTAAGTTTCATTTCTGCACTTGCCATTATCAAGTATAACAGATTCCAAGGTTATAAACCATAAATCTTCTGGAAGAGTGAAGAAGGTGGAAGTACTTGTAATTCCCAATGGAGTACCATTGGTGTTAGTTATTGGCTTTAAGTACTTTTCTACAACAAGATTAGATAAGCATCTCCTCATTTCTTCTGTACTTTCAAAAGAGTCTCCATAAGGATTTTTACCATTATAAAGACTAGTAACTATCTCCTCTTGTGCTTTAGTCAGAAACAATGACTTCTCATACTCATCAAGTACTATGGATTGTTTAGTAGATTCCTCACCAAACTTAGCTGTAGCACTATAGCTATTTAGCATAGTATCAAATCCATTTGAAAACTCTTCTCTAGTCATCTTTATCAGAATTTAAATTATTCACTCCTCTGACCTGCCTGCATTACTGCCTGTAAGTTATCCTGACCAGTGTTAGTCCATGCAATCTTAGCCAATTCTACTGCTCTCTGAAGAATCTCTGTATGAATGATTGGATCAAGTTCACACTCACTGGCATGACTGACTCCATCAATAGTAAGTCCATCAAGGTCAGAAACAATAATAGGATTAGGTCTCCTTACATATCTAATGGTATATTTAGTAAGAGTATCTGAAGGACCTACTACAATATCTGCCTTATTGACCACATCATTGTTAGTAAGTCTCCATGCTTGATATTTCAAAGGTCTCTTGTAAGGTTTACACATTAGTCTGGAGTATTCATCAAACTTAACTGGTACTACCTGTAATAGAATCTTTTTATCGTTTCTTGTTACTTCTACCATCTCATTGATAGCATACATAAGCTTTGAAGGTAAAGTAATACTCTTGGTATTTTCTCTCATATCAAAGAGAGGTGTGCCAAAACCAGAAACATCAGTTCCCTCATTCCTTATATAGAGTACTTCATCATTATCATCTTTAAGAACATTACCATCAGTATCATAAGCCACAGTATAACTATAGGTAGATTTAGGAGCAGTAGTTTCTGTTCTTGAATATACAGGCTTACCATCTTTATCTGTCTTGCCAGATACTAGACTATAAGCATAGGAAGTTGCACTTGTGGTAGCTACAGTAGTAAGCATGGAGAAATCCACCTGTCTTTTGGCACTACCATCAAAGCCTTCCTGGGTATTATTACCCTTACTTTTAGGATTAAAGTAATTCTTCATAGTCTCATCCTGACCTTTGGTAAGGAAAACACTCTTCTCATAGGCATTTAATCCTGGTGCTTGGTTTGAGGTTATATTGTTATACAACACATCAAACATATTATCCATCTCTTCTACTAACATATCTTTATAGTTTTAAAGGGAGTGGGAAGGGTTTTTATCTCCTTCCCTTAGACTCCATATATTTAATCTTCTTTCAACTGTGCTTCCAGCATATACTTAAGTTCCTGATGCTTGATACTGCTGATATATCTGGCAGCATTGTTCAAGGTACTCTCTTCATTCATCTCACAGAGAGCAGAGCCATCTTTACGGAGATAGTAGGTATTATTCTTAGTACCTACCAGACCTGCTTCTACAGCTCTCTTGATAAGAACCTTTGTAGGAAGAAGTTCATCCTTAATGACAGAATGGAACTTCCTTGGATCTGCCTGAATATACTCATTAATCTTATTCTGCAAGTAGTCAATCTTAACATTGGAACCAACTGGTCTCTTTTCAAGAATCTCAATGATAGTCTTGAGAGTATCCTTATCATTTCTGACAGCACCATATTCTGTATAGCACTCCATTGTAACATCCATTCTACTGAGGTTCTTCTGTGATTCTGCACCCTCAGAGATTATGACAAACTGGTAAGTTGCTTTTGGTCTCTTTTCCAATTCCTCCATAGATGGGGCAATCTGATCATTATTAGCAAGTAAAATCTTATACTGTATGTACTGCTCTGGGATACTAAGGTCAAAGTAGTTATCCTGCTTATGCAGGGTTACTCTGCCAATACCATTAGGATTACTGTCATCCCAGAAGTTATTCTCTTTCTTATAGATACTGAGAGCATTGATTTCCAAACCCATAGCCTTCTCAAGGAAGGATTTCTCATTATCTGTAAGAACATTCTTGAACATACCTGTCTTATTGAGTCTTGGCACTACAAAGCTTCTTATAGCATTCTCAGCCATACCACCATAAAGAATATGTCCTTTTCTCTGAACCATTGCTGTAGGACTTGGAACAAACCTTACAATGATTTTCTCATTTTTCAAACAATTAACTGGTTCATTACTATAATACTGCTGAGCTGCAGGTTTACCTACTTTCTTAGTAATCTCCTCTACAACTTCTGGCTTCTCAGGTATTGCTTCTGCCTGTGGTGTTACGTCTATTTCTACACCCTCCATCAATGTATTATCCATATCAGAACCTCCTTCTACTTTTTTTGGTCTTCCCATTTTAACTTCTCCTTATTTTTTGTTCTTCTACCTTATTATATTATAAAGCAAGCAGGAGGGAAAGTGATATTCCCTCACTACTGCTTTTATAGTTAGCCTACAAGAATTGCAGGAATCAAACTCATTGTCCTTGTAGGGTCAAGCACACATACACCAGTGGTAGTCATCTTGTGAATGGTTGCTGAATCCTCGTCATGTGAAGCATTAAGATTACCCATCTGACCTGTAAATGGGTTTCTCAATCCCCACTCATAACTTGTCAAGTCACCTTCCATACCTTTAACTGCGCACTTGAAGATGTTAGGCTGATCCATTGTACCAATATCAAAGATATCATACCTATAAGAGAAAGCAGGACCGCCATTAGGATGCATAATCTTATTTCTTACAGGATCATCATAGTAAGCATCTACCTCTACCTTAACCTTTACACCATTAGGTGCAAGGAACTCAGTAAACTGGAAGCCTGCTGAAAGTGCATTCTCATGGAGAGGAGACTGGGTCTTCTTAACTACATTAATCTGATCACCATTGATAGTAAATGCAGACCAGCCACTTACGGTATCAAGTACTGCCTTATGGAACTGAATAGCACCACGCTCACCAGTCTTAATGATAAAAGTTCTATCCTTCATATCAAGCTTAGCTGCTGACAACTCATAGAGAGCATCCTCAATAAGTTTCAGAGAGAATACATTATAAGGCATAGTATTAGATACTTCCATCTGCTCATAAAGACCAGCACCCATACGGATAACCTCACCAGACTTACCAATATTAAGGTACTCACCATTCATATTTCTGTTAGAACGACCAAATGCAAGGACATTGTTTTTATAGTCATTCCACTGCTGTTCAAGTTGCCACTGTACCTCATGCATCCACATGTTTACAGTATCCTTTACATAACGACCATTAGTCTCACGGGTTACAGGAATACCAAAGGCAACTTTCTTATTAAGCATAGCGCCTGAAACCTTGTGATGGATTCTAATGGTAGAGAATTCATTTCTCATAGCCACAGGGCTAGCAAAACGAATATCACCTGCCTTACGAGAGAACTCCCTCTCTACTGGAGCATACTCTACAGAGAAACGCTTACCAGGTAGCAACTCTTCTACAGGAATACCAGCAATAATACCACCCATCAACTCACAGCGATATACTGTATTAGTACCTTCATTTCTACCATTGGCAAGAACCCTGATAGGATAAACCTCATTACGTTCACCAACAATAACCTCCTGGTCTGCAAACCAATCCTCAGCAAATACCAAATAGAATGGTTCACCATTTACACCTACATTATCACCACCTGCTACAACTACTTTACCATCAGCATCACGTGCTTCTACCAAAGGAATGTTTCTGGTAGCACTACCAATAATATCCCATGTATACTCTTCATCAGAGTCAAAAGTCTTAGTAGGGAACTGTGAGAGAAATGTATCAAGGGTTTTACCCTTATACCAAGCAAGCAGCTGTACCATCAGAGATGTTGCCTTCTGTGGCTGCAACTGGAAGATGCCACCAAGATGGTTATTCTTGGTTGTACCCATCCAATGGTTGAAAGTCTGCTTCTGAAATTTACTTAATTTTCCAGCCATTTTACAAAAAGTTAAAACATTTATAATCAAATCTTATCTTATACATGGTCTTACAAATCAAGCTTCATTCCCTTACTAATAAAAGAGTTAGGGTCATCCTTCTGGTTAGTTACCATTCTAAGGCTACCATCGTTGTTTCTCCTAGTATTGTTTAGGGTTTGTTCTAGTTCTCTAAGACCTTTCTTTACTTCTTTCTTTACCTTACCTTTGGCAAAAGAATCAAAGTCCTTAAATCCATTGGTCATTGCAAAGATGAGACCTGTATATTTGAGGAAATCTGCTCTATGCTCAGATTCATACTTCTGAATGGCAGTCATATAATCGCCTGTCTCTGGGTCTTTATATACTGGCTTGGAAACAGAATCAAATGCTTTCTTACGAATGTCATTGCTAATCTCCATATCACCAAACAACTGCTTATCTTTCATAAGAGACTTCTCCAATTCCTTTGCATTCTTCTCTCTCTCAGCCTTATCTTCATCAGCTTTCAGCTGAGCATCCTGAAGCATCTTGTTGTATGCATTGCTAAAGAACTCCTTATTGCTGAGCAAAGCCTCCTTTGCATCCTCAACATCTGTACCTGCATCTACAGTTCTATCAGCAAACTTCTTTGCTTTATCAGGAGTCATTCCCTTATTGATAAAATCCTGATAAATAAGATTGTATCTCAACTGCTCACCCTTTTCACTTTCCTCTGCAACAGCTGCATCAGTAATGGTATTGATATAATTAAGGGTTGATTCATACTTCTTAATATCAGTAGGCTCTACTCCATTCTCAAGAGCCTGGGAAATTCTCTTCTGTTTTTCATCAAAGCGGGCATTAATCTCTGCCTCAATCAGATTACTGAAAGACTCTGCATCTACAGCCTTCTTAATAGTCTCATCATCAAGGTTGGGGAAGATACCATCCACTGCACAAGCATTGGCAATGGAAGAGTAGAAGTTATTTGGAGAAGTGCCATCTGCATCATTGTCAGGGGCAGTATCTTCCTTACCTTCATTATCTTTACCACTACCTACGCTCTCTGGTGCTTTATCCTCAAACAAATCTTCAGGATCCACATCCTCAGTAGTATTATCTTTTTCTTTCTGTTTTTTATCATCAGAACCAGGAGTTTCTACTTCCTCCTCTTCTGTTTCTTTATGTTCTTCCTGAACATCATTATCTTCTGGGTCAGTAAAGAGGGTTTCAATCTCCTGCTCACCTAAGATATTATCAAAACTTAATCCTTCCATACTTTTCTTCTCTTTTTAGTTCTACAATCTTCTTTTGCTGCAAAAGTATAGAAATATTAAGGATTAAACAGGTATCTTACACAGACCCTAAGATATACTAAAAAAGGTACTTAAACAAGTACCTTCCTTAGTTTACAAGTAGTAACTTTTTACTGCTATAGCATAATTCTTCTTACCTGGATAGTTCTTATCCCAATAATCATCTTTCTCCATACCAGAGCTTACTTCTTCAGTATGTCTTAGATCACCATGATAAAGAACCATTTTTTCTTCTCTATAGAGCATTAACTGAACAAGACTCATTACTCTATCAAAGTTGCCCTGTGGATTCCACAACACAAGTTCTTTCAGCAATGCCCTGTTCTTTATCCTATATAGATTAGGTATAGTTACTTCATTATTATTACCTTCTGTATCAGTTTCAATAGAGACAATAGGTTTTCTAAGCCAAGTCTGTATCATCTTGAAGGCTCCATTAATAATAGGTGTAGTAGCTCTGATACCTACAGACTTATTACCATAGCCAATGCTACTAATCATGTTTCTCTGTACAAGGTATTCTGGAGTTTCTGCCAATAAGTGGGTTGCATTGTGGGAACTGAAGTAAGAGAACATACCCATTACATTCTGCTCATACATACATCTGCAGTTATAGAATAGACATAACTTTCGACATATCTCATAGAAGTCCTCTGCAAAGGTAGGTCTTCCTGTATATTCTGCTACTATAATATCAGTCCATAAGTCCATGACAAAGATAGAACCTAAAGACATTGTATTGGAAACATCAGCGTCGAATGGATCACAATTATGTGTTGGAATCCAATCACACATGAAGGTATGTGTCTCACATTCAAAGTTATATACATTACCTATGTATTCTTCTGTCTCTATAGAAGCAATCTTTATATATATGTATTTTAAATCCTCACTAAACCACATTCTCTTAGCAGTATGGCTTATAGTTAGCTCTGGATATGAATATTTTCTGAGTTTTAAGTCTATAGGATTCCAAGAAACTATTTCTTTAGAACCTATTCTAGCTATCCTCAAATGGTATTTATACTTCTCATTACGAACCTTTTTACCATTAATAATGTTATAGTCAGAGACATACATTTCTGTTACTGAAGAAGTAATTCCTAAGGATGTAAGAATATCCTGCATATCATTTAGTAACTGCAAACTTACACTGACATATTCTATCTTATCTTTATACACACATCCATCAGAAGCTAAATATCCTAGAAGAAGCTGCTTTTTAAACCTCAATGGGATATACTTTATCCATTCTGCAAGTTTCTTATTTTTAGCTCCACAACCTATGTTATTCCTAATAAAGGTATTAAGAGATTGGAAGCAGAATGAATATTCCTTACATGTAACTTCATCTTTAGCAGCCACAAAAGAGCGATGAAATAGATTCTCAACTATATCTTTTGCTTTATCAATATATTCTTGCTCTAAAGCATTAAAGCTTATATGAATTGAATACCCTGTATTATTTGCCCAACCATCACCAATAATCAAGCCAAGTAACCACCAGAAATCTTCCTTATCGAGAGGATTTTCAATTTGTCTATCAGCTCTTGCATTATCAACCCAATACTGCATAAAAGGAAGTTCCTTCTTATACATATTAGGTGTTTTTACTATATCTCCTACTTTTAACTCTGAAACTTTTCTAAAATTAAAATCATATTCATAGTACCTGTAAGAAAGATTATTCATTCTTACAGTATTTGCATTATGGTATTTTACTTTAGGAGTAGCACAATAAATAGGATGCTCTGAACTGAATGTTGTGGTATTAAGCCTATTATGCAGTTTTACCTTATAGACGGGATTAATATTGTGGTAGGTCTGAAGATTTTTAATCTTAACAAATTCTCCATCAATATTAACAAGCTTATCTTCAAGTGTTACCTGCTCTACAGGTTTCATTCCTTTATCAGTATTAACCAACTCTCCTTCTTTAAGACAAGAACAGATATATCTACCAGCTGGTATCTTACCTTCACCATTCTTCTTAGGCATTTCAAATATCTCAAGAGCACCCTTTACCTTGTTATCTTTAGTTGGAAAATCTCTAATAGGCAAATCAATAGTAGGATTAAACTTCACTTCTCCTGTTTTATTATCCTGTACCAATTCTCCAACATAAACATCATCAAAGGCATTTGGATCATTATCCAACTGATTCAATCTCTCATTAAGCTCTGTCACTGGGAAGATATTACCATGACTTCTGAGCATAGCTTCTTGTGGCACTATAGGATATTGAGAGATACGCTTAGTAATAGTATTTACATCCGTAGAACCATATTTGGTTTTATACCTATCATATAGGATAGCCAAAAGAGATTTAGTAACATCAGAATTACCATTCTCATCTATACAACTATCATCATAGTTCATATATGCACCATAGAAGAAGCAGCATTGCTTTCTACCCTGACCTTCTTTATCATATACATTATTTAGTGCTTCCATATTGTAACCAATAGGTGAATAGAACATTTCTGCAAAAGCAGTAAAGTCTGACTGGTCATCACCAGCAGTTCCATAACAGAAGATTTCACCAAACACTTCATTACCATGTTCTACAGAAGGTCTAATCATATTGTACATACTAAGTAGATTCTTAAAAATACCTGCTTCCTCAATAAGATATAATACTCCACGGGAACCATTCAGCTTATCCTGATTAACACCAGAGATAATACCTGATACAGAGTTCTTACTACCATATTCTACTTCACTACCTGCTTTCTTAAATCCCATCTTCCACTCCATCTCCTGGTCAGAAGATTTTAGTCTATGAGAAGCAAACTGGGTATATTTAGCACAATGATCTAGATTATCTTTGAATACTCTAAGAATCATATTAGTATCCATCAATTTGACTCTATCCACAGCAGTAACCATACACTGCACTTCTTTTTGATTATCTTTTGTTTCTCCAATAATACATCTTCTAGCAAGTAGTCCTCCACCAAAACTCGTCTTACCTCGTCCTCTAGATGCTAATGCAGAAGCATGGTGACCATGCAATCTACCTTGATTGAGGTAATGAGACATAAGAAACTGACCATCCCAAAATCTAGGATGAGCAACAGTTCTCATAGCAACACCTTTATCATTTTTCTCTACAAGGTGCATAGGACAGAAATTAAGCATCCAATAGTAATCTCCCGTTACCCACATACCTGTTTTAAGGTCACAGTAACCATTCCATCCTCTTTCTCTTTCCTCATATAGCCATTTGCCATAGTCACTATTAGGGTTAGCATTTGGTCTTAAGGTAGTATATCTACCTTTATTTCTCTTGAAAGCCAATGCAGACGGTCTGAAATAATCACTATCTTCAAGGATTGGAGGATGAGTAATATCAATGATTGCTCTGCCTTCATTATCTCTAGGTAACTCTGACACCAATGGTCTATCAGGAGATACCATCCATCTTATAAAAGGAACATTGTTAAGGAAATCCCAGAATTGCTCCTGTACTTCAGCAGGATATTTCTCCAGATGCAAATCCTCTAAGGGTGTCTGACATTTATTAAACTTCACATTTTCCATATACTTCTACTCTTATTCCTGCAAAAGTATATATATAATAAGGTATAGGCAAGAACCTAACATTCTTCCTAAGATAACATAAAAATAGCCCAAGCCTAAAAAGACTTGAGCTACTCTCCATAACTAACTTCTACACAACAAACAACTAAAAGCTAACTAAACAATTAACATCTTCTTTCTTGGAACAATGAGTGATTCCTCTTTCTCATATCCCTCAAAGACATATCTTATATCATTGTCAGCAATATAAAGATAATCATGAGGATTACCTTTCTCATCATCTACAGTCTCAAAAGGGAAGTTATAGGTAAGGATTGGGTTATTGTCTAAGTCATTCTGTACTGAGTTCTTATTATACTTCTTCACAGCAAAGTGATCTGGAATAATCATCACCATATCTCCAACCTTTATATCCCTTACACTTGGACCAATGGCTACTACCTTCTGCCAAAGTTTCAAGTCTCCTTTTTTGGCAACAATAACTCCTCCTTGAATCATATCTTTCTCAAAAGTATCACCTGTAACCAACAAGTGATAGCATGTAGGCTTAATTTCTGTTATGTGTAACATCTTTATCTTGTTTTATTTGATCTTTAATTTCTTGCATTTTCTTCATTCTCTTATATCTGTCAAGAGTTACATGAAGCTTACCTATGGAAGGAATGTTCACATTAGGTTGAAGCTTCAGAAACTCTTCATCAGTAAGGTCTTCCTTCAGAGGCAATGAAGTGATATGTTCTCTGATGGATCTCCAATAAGCTCTGTAGGTTCTATCTACCAGTCTTACAGGAAGACCTAGCTTATCTGCTACCTTGGATATAATATCATCATAGGTCATGCTTTCTTCTTATTATCCTTGAACAGTATCAACAGTTGAAAGCATCCATTATCATCCTTTCTGATATTAGGAATCAAGCGAGAGTTTATCTTATCATTAATGATAACCTTGTTCTTTCTGAGGTTACTCATCACTACATAGAAGTGCTGCTTGGTGATTTCACATTCCTCAATCACCTTCTTCTTAGTAGATTCACTCATGACCATTTCATCAAGAATACTAGGATCATCAATGCTCTTTGAAAGTTCCCATCTCTGTTTGAGGAAACTTGCAGTTACATCCAGCTCCCTAGGAGTAAGACTGATGAATGACTTTAGGAAAGTACACCACCATCTGAAGAAATCAATACCAACAGATATAGGAACAGTCACTATATTGTTTGGCTTTGGAAGTGTAGGTTTTTCCTGTATCTTAGTGTTGACACTATTCTCCATATTAATCCTCCTTCTTATGTTCTTCTATATCCTGTGGAATAGTCATTGCCTGCTCTATCTCACTGGCACAGTTTCCTACAAAGTCACTAGAGAACTGATTACTGAGTTCCAATACCTTGAAGAGATAGTCAAGCCTCTTATTCATGGCAAAGGTTTCCAACTCTCTGTTTCTTGCAACAAGCTGCTTATTCTGCTGCCACAACTGATTACATGCATCATTAAGCTGCTCATAAGTAAGCTTCTGTTGCTTTGTTTCTGACTTACCTGTACCAGCATTCATATTAATCTGTTTTGCTTTATTCTGCTCTTCCATAACTTTTGTTTTTACTTCTGTTTATTAATTCTACCTTTAAATCATCTAACCTATTCTCCTGATATAGCTTTGCAAACAACAGTATAACTGAGTCTGACTTACTGAGCCAATTAGGGAAAGTAGGATACATTGCCATGCAAATCTCTCTCCAATGGGAATCATTAAATACCTTTGCTTTCAGTTTCTCTGGAGATAGCTGAAAGATTGGAGACATCCTTACATCATTCGTCTTTTCTACATACTTATGACCATACCTGTTCATATATAGCTTTTCCCACTCAAAGAAACTTGCTGTTTTGAAGTCTGTACAACCACATTGTGAACAGCAATCCATTCCAATGGATTCTTCATATTTAATCCCTAATGAGTAGCACTTAGTGCAATAATTCACAGGTTCAGAGTCATAATCATTCAATTTACTTTGTTTAGACATAGCTTACAGGATTAAAGAGTTTACACCTTATTTATAATATAGGAGAATATAATCCTCACCATTCTTCATAATCTGAACAATATCATCCTTCAAAATAGGACTGTCAGGGAAATCACTATTAAGCTTATTTACTATTGCAAGTATATTACTTAATGAATTTGCTTGAATATAGCTCAATTCTGTTTTCTGTATCATTTCCTTTTTCCCCATAACTTACTTCCTTTTAGATGATGTTGTTTTTGTCTTTGCTACATTTTGCATAGCACTTGCTCTCTTGGTGAGGTCTGCAGCCTTTGACTTTGTTACCTTGATAGCTCTGTTCATTCTGGCTTTATCTCCCATTATCTCCTGGTAACTAGCCATTATCTGAGCATCACTCTCTGCTTGCCATCTTAATTCATCTCTTTTTTGAGATGCCATACTAATTTTAGAAGCCATAGTCTTGATATTTTAAAGTTTATTTTATTTACATTTTACTTAAAGCTTTACTTTAACCACTTTCTGTATGCTCTTTGTTTGCATATACTTTTATGTTGGTTTGTTAGCTTATTGTTTTATGATGCAAATATACACTTTTATTCTTAAATCACCATAGGATTTTCCTTAAATCTTTCTTTTGACCTTCATTTTTAAACTTTATTAATAGAAATCAGTTCTCAGAATCCTTTTCACTCTTATTTTTTATTAGTAACTTTGCACCACTTCTTTCAAAGAAGAATGCTGATTAGTTATCATAGGTAACTTCAATCAGTATTTGGGCGGTAGATTCAGGTTATTATTGCCTTAGTTGCAGCCCAATATAGTGATCATTAACATATTGAACATAGTAAGTAGAATGTAAATCATTGACTTATAAAGGATTGTATAAAGAGGAATATCCTATATCCCATAGTATGACTGATACAATGGGTCGTATGCACTCAGACGCTCAGTTCGCAGGTTCTTCTTCAGTTCCTGCTCACGTAGAGATGATGGGCTTCCTCGGTATGGGCAACAACCCTATGGTAGGTGCTACTGTTGCTATCGCTGTAGCTATTGACCTTGCTATCAACAAGAAGTAATTTCTTTGAGATACAAACAGATAAGTATAAATGATCCCTGCAACCATACAGTTGCAGGGATTTTTTGTAGCCTAAAGCATAAATCCAGTATGTGGAAGTTACTGGATATTGTAGCCTATTTCAACCAGAAATGCAGCCTATTTGCAGCCCAAAAGCTAAAAATACAAAATGGGCTGCAATTTCATCTAAGTCATTGATTTACTGAACTTACTTTAAATTTAAAGCAAGCTAATGGAAAATCATTGCACTATGGTTTACTTCTCCCTTAGAGAGAGTAAGAAAAACAAGAAGGGTCTCTCCCCCATTGAAGTCTCTATCTCCTATAATGGAGAGCGTATCTATTTCAGTACAGGTAAGTTTGCCAAGCCTTCTGAATGGAATAAGCAGAAGCAGTTAGTTAAAGGCAACACTCTAGAAGCTCAGTTAATCAATACTTTTCTCATAGAGTTCAGAAACAAAATCTATGAGAAGGAAGTTGAGCTTATGAAAAGAGGTTATATGATAACTGTACACATCTTAAAGGATGCTATATTAAATAAGGTGGAAAGTCTAAAAGACAAGACTCTTATGCAAGTAGTTTCTGAACATAATGAAGAGAAGAGGAAACTTATAGGAATCAGTGTAGCTTCTGATACTTTCTATTGCTTTGATTATAGTAGAAGATTACTACTGGAGTTTATGGAAAAAGAGTATAAAAGAAATGATGTTCTTCTTACTGAAGTAAACATAGGTTTCATACAATCCTTCCATACATTTCTCTTAGTAGATAAAGGTATGTCTCAAAACACTTGTGCCAAGCATCTAAAGTACTTGAAAGCTATCTTAAACAAAGCTGTTTTAAACAACTATGTTAAATATAACATGATAGCAAATTATAAGGTAGAAAGACATCCAGTAGATATAGATTTTCTCAATGAAGAGGAACTAAGGAAAATCATCAACTTTGATACTCCTATTCCTAGATTTGAGAGGGCTAGGGATTTTTTTCTCTTTGGTTGTTTCACAGGTCTCTCCTATATAGACATCAAGACTCTTAAACCAGAACACTTTGAGAAAGATGATCAAGGTAGAATCTGGATAAAGAAAAGAAGAGTAAAGACTGGTATTCTATCAAGGATTCCTCTTCTTCCTATGGCTAAGATGATACTTGAAAAGTATAAAGGTGGAGATAAGTTAATTCCTATACAAGATGCAGCAGATATTAATAAGTATCTTAAAGATATTGCTATACTCTGCAACATAGATAAACATATCACCTTTCATACATCAAGACATACATTTGCTAGTACTGTAACTTTAGCAAACAATATATCATTGGAAGTAGTATCTAAGATGTTAGGTCATACTAACACCAGGATGACTACTCATTATGCTAAGTTATTAGATAAGTGTATAGGTGAACAGATGGATGCCATCAATAACATCTATACAGATGATGAAGATTAAAAACAAAAACTCCCCCTGTCCACTGACAGAGGGAGAAAACAAAATTCAAAACTTAAAAACAAAACAAAAAATCATCCTTTACCTAACAATCTCAACAAACCTGTTATCCTGATTCTGCACATAAGGGTTCTTCTCTACTACATCAACATTCAATCTAATTTGCTTTTTTTGAAACCATCTAAAAAGGAAGAACCTCTTAGGAGGGTTAACTGTCTCCTTCTTTGCAGATACTACAATATATTTAATACTTAAAAATTTAGGTTCAATACTTACTGTTGAAGGATATTTAAGACCTACCCTAACTGAATACCATTCATCAGAGAGCAGTGTGTCAATATTAACATGAGAGTCCTTGAAGATAGTATCACCTTTCAAAGTGATAGTGTCAACCTTAGAGAAACTGGAGGAGACATATTGAAGACTCTTAAGCTTAGAATCATTTACCTTCAGTTCCTTTCTAGTTTCATTCAACTCCTGGAAGATAGAATCATTAGAGTTCTTCAACTGGTCAATGGTCAGCTTAAAAGCTCTGTTCTTACTCTCTGAGTTACTGAACAACTCACTATATGCTTTAGCATTCTCTACTGCTTCTTTCCATTTTTTGTCAGTACTAGCTTTACTTTTGATTAGAAAATAGTTATTGACAACTGACAGTATTGAAAGAATGAGTCCACATATCAAGAAATACTTTACATTTTTATTCATATCTTCTACTTTTAATACTGCAAAGATACTATAACATTACACGAATAACAAACACCTAACTCTCATAGTTATGCTGACCTAAGAGCCATCCTTAAATAACTTCCTACTATCATATCTATTAGTATCTTTGCACCATAAATCATTAAATATTTAATTATGGAGTTAGTAGTTGATAGAAAATGGAAGAAGGAAGGTTACACCATTGGTAAGTTATTTGTTGATGATGTATTCTTCTGTAATACCTTAGAGGACAAAGACAGAGGACTGACAAGTGCTATGCCCATTGAGAAAATAAAGGCAATGAAGAAAGCCGCTGTTACAGCAATTCCTTCAGGTACCTATAATGTAAGAATGGATATAGCAAGTCCTAAGTATAGTTCCAAGGAGTGGTATGTAAAGAACTGTAATGGTGCTAGAATGCCTAGGTTAGAGAATGTACCTGGTTATGCAGGAGTACTTATTCATAGTGGTAACACTGCAGCAGATACTGAAGGCTGCATCTTAGTAGGAAAGAATGATGTTGTAGGTAAGGTTACTAAGTCAAAAGACTACTTCCTACAGCTGTATAACAAGATGTACACAGCCTATAAAAAAGGAGAAAAGATAACAATAACCATTAAGTAGAAGAAATTATGATAGAAATATTAAAATACTTTTGGCAGTTACCTCAGTTAATTGTTGCCTTTATATACTATTGGTATCTTAAGAGGAAAGATGAAATCCTAGACACATGTACTTGCCAAGGAGCAATAGTATTTATTAAGAGAAAGTCTTGTGGTAGTGTAACACTAGGTAATCATATATTCTTATCACCTAGAGCAACAGATACTACTGTAAGACATGAATGGGGACATACAAGACAGAGTTTACTACTAGGTCCACTATACCTTATAGTAATAGGTATTCCTAGTATTATATGGGCGGCAACCCATAGAATAATAGCACCTAATAAGCCCTATGATTGGTTTTACACAGAAGCATGGGCTAATAAATTAGGTGATGTAGATTAGTAATTTCTTTTGTCGTTTTTAATAATTTTAAATTAGAAAGAGGAAGCTGTGAAGTTTCCTCTTTTTTCATATATACCTATTAAGATCAATATCTTCATTACTTAATAACCAAGCATTAAAGGCATAGCCATTGGTATTAACATCTCCTACTATCCCTAAGGCATACTTAATACATCTCCTCTTAGTGAAACTACAGGAAAATAGATTAGTTAAGAATACTATATCTCCCAGAGTAGCACCTGAAACATTATAGTATACTACTCTATCAGAAGCCCTTTCTACCTCTGAAGCATTCCATTTGCAATCTATAACCTTAACAGCTAACTCTGGAGTAAAGTGTCTGCCATGCTTTGCTATGTATTTCCTCAATCCTTTCATATCTCTTTATATTTTAAGTTTTGAATCTTTGTGCAAAGATACAATTATTCTTCTAATTATCAAAACTTTATAGGAGAAAAGTGAATGTAAAATAGGTACTTTTTGAAAAAATCTTTGGTATGTATAAGAGTGAGTTTTGAAAAATGTAATGTGTGTATAAAGAGTGGAGATAATACCACACACCACCCCCACCATAATTTGGATTGGGATATACCCCCTGGGGTATTTGCAATCCTGATGGCTGAGGGTGAAGTACAGTAGCCTTCCATTTGCTGATTATAGTTCTACGGCAAATAACCATCTGCATACATGCCTCTAGGGAAAGCACCTGAGGAATTAATGCCTAGCACTAAGAAGTCCTGCTAGGAGGCAACTATCTATGGCAACAGCAACAGTTTCAACAATCAAGAACTCTTGGTCTCTCATTGCATTTGCAAAGAAGTTTGGTCCTAAGATGCAAGTTGGAGTGTTTGTCAACAAGGAGACAGGTGAGGATTTCAAGTCATGCATCTTCACCAATGGTGAGACAAGAACCTTTGTTGCATTCTCCTCTAAGATGGGTGTTCTCTCTCCAAGAGAGATTGCAGCCAAGAAGAATGAGTTGCAAGTAGTGCAGCTTGAGTCAGGTCATTACAGTCTCTGCAAGCAAGGCGAGAATACCTGGGAGGATGTTGACCTTGGATTGTAAAACAATGAGGAGCAGGAGAAATCCTGCTCTTCCTTTTTAACACAACAGCAATGAAAAAGACTATCATCTTTTGCATTCTATCAATGGTAATTGGTATGATTGCAGGCTTCATGGTGTGCCAAAACACCAATAACAATCTTCTTAATGCCTATGATTCATACAATAAGGCAACAGAGGAATTGCTTGATTCTCTAGACAATCAGTATAACTGGGTAGATGCTTTTGATGCTCAGGATTACTATGCTTCAAGAGCAAAACTGGACAGTATTCTATGGAACTAAGGAGAGTGTGGAAACACACTTTCCTTTCTTTTTGCACTTGGTAAGGTTTACAAAATGTACACTTGGCTAGTCTTTCTAGTCTTATAAAGCTAGACTTTGCAAGCCATACAACACCATTAGTCTTTTGAATCTTAAAACTTAGCAAGCATTCAAGAGACACAATACCATTCCTATAACTTGATAGTATTAGGTAGTAACTTAAAAGATTAACAATATGAGAAAGAGAATAAATAGAGCAGCTGTATGCTCAAGTGAGAACTATTCAACTAGTAAAAGACTTCACCTCAGTATGCTTGAAGAGAAGCATTCACACTTCAAGAGTATGACAATCAATGGTGAGATTGCCATTGATGTTCCAGTACTCAAAGGTGATGTTGTAACCTCAAAGTTCAAGACCATAAGAGTCTTTGGTAAGAATATGAGAGTTACCATTGATGAGTACAATACCTATTGTAAGGAACTTGGCTTATGAGATATGAAGTGTATGATTCCTATGGCTGCTTGGTAAGGAAGTTTCCAACTTACCTTGCAGCCTTGAATTACAAGACTATATTTGGAAACACAGGTTGGACTATTAATTATTAGATATGAAAGCTATTATATTTTACATTACAGCAATACTTACAGTAATACTACTCTGTGCAGAAGTATCATTCTCTTGGTTTATCCTTGGGCTAGTCAATGCAATTTTAATTACTTGGTGCTACAATAATATTACCTTAAAAGAGTTTATTAAGTATAGTGGATATTCTACTTGGTATAAATTCTTAAAAGCATAGATTATGACTATAGTATTTGCAGTACTCTTTGCAACAGCAATTGCTAGCATTCTAATAGCAATGCTCTACAATGCTCTGATTGGTAAGCCCTCCAGAATGACAGTCTATATCATCATAGGCATATCTTTCTGGATAGCATTGACTCTACTCCTTATGGGAAACAATAATAGCTAGTCTTCGCAGGCTAGCTATTTTTTCTTAAACTATGCTTAAACTATTACTTTAACCAAAAAGTCTAACTATTTATGAAACTTTATGTTAAATAAACGTAAAACATTTGTAGATATAAGATTATTTTTTATTTTATAAGGCGAACGTAGTGAGCCAGGCGAACAACTATTAAATCATTCTTTTTATATTATTCTTTTATTTTATAATCTTACTTCTATTACTTTTATATAGTACTCTTTTATCTTTAATATAGTACAATATTCTATTTTAATATAGTAAATATCCTATATTGTTATTAGCAAGTTTGGTGCAACAGGTTGCTATTTGTTGATACAAATCTATAGCATTTGTTGTATCAAATGAATGCTAAAGTGTTGGGTAAATACTTTAGTATTGTATTAGCTAAATAAATAGTAAAGTAATCATGCAACATTTACTATAGATATTTGTAGGAAGTTACTATATAAAAGTATTGAAGATACAATTCTAATATCAGGCATTAGAACTAATAACATATATGTTAGAAGCAAATCCAAAACAACACATCACAGCTAGTCTTTGTAAATAAAATAGAAATCCCTCGCGCGTACCTATTATATAATATATTATAATATAATAAGTAATATAAGTATTGTAAAATAAATAAACTATAGAACTTTATAAGTATTCAAGGGACACATCACCACCCCTATATCTTGGAGGGATAAAGAATACTTTATCCTCTATAGAGTTTTATAGATTCTAATAGGTTCGACTGTCCTAGAGGAATTAATAGTATATTGCAGTCAGTTAGTTGTTCTCTACAAACAACAGTGCTCCTGAGATGGAGATAATAGTATGGCTACTAATAATGGTCCAGTTATGCAGGGTATTAAGAACAGTTGGTCACTTTTAGCATTTGCTAGAATGAAGGGTAAAATGCAGGTAGGTGAGTTTGCTAATGGTGAGACTGGTGAAACATTCAAGAGCTGTATCTTCACAGACCCTAATGATGCTAGTAGTAGATGCTTTGTAGCATTCTCTTCTAAGCTTGGTGTTCTTACTCCTCAGCAGATTGCAGCTCAGAAAGATGAACTTCAGGTAGTAGAGCTTGAGAGTGGACACTATAGCTTGTGTAAGCAGGGTGCTAACTCTTGGGAAGATGTTGACTTGGGTATCTAAGGAAGTTATGTAGGTTGTTGTTAGTTAGATAGTTAAGTGTGTAAGAGTTGTGGAAAATATTCTTCACCAGCCCCTTGTTGGTCAGGTAAAATCCACAATTCTACACACTTTCTTTATTCTATCTCTCATTTTACTGCTTCTTACATCTCCACCCTACTATTCTCTAGGCTCAACTAGTTATCTTTTTTGACTTAGAGTTTAGCATTAGATTACAAATTTTAATTCAAATCCCTTTAAATATTACAATTATGTTTGGTCAAATAAAAAATAGAAAAGGAGAAGACCTCTATATTATTACAGTAGTATCTACTAATGATATCCAACCTCTTATTATAACAAGTAATTGGGAAGGCTGTATGAAAAAGTTAGAGCAAATGACTCTAGAAGCAGATAATGATAGATTTCTTGCACAATTAATTCATAAAGAAATTAATAAAGATTGTCATAGAGCTGAAGCTTCTATGAGATGCAATAAGAAAGGTTGGGGAAGTGATTACTTCAAGTATATAACTATTGAACCATTATATATAGAAGAGTGGTAAGATATGATACACTACATCATTGAATGGACTAATGGAGCCAAAGAGTCAATCTATGGCTCCAACTATATTAATGCTCTCAGACTTAATGGTATTACTCCAGAAATGGAACATAATATCATTGATTATGAGATAGTATAAAACAATAAAATTATGAAAGTACAATTATCAAAACAACTGTTAGATGCTATTATAGCTGCATACAACAAAGAGAATGGTCCTATAAAAGCATCAGATATAGACACTTTAGTGTTAGGAGTACCTTTTATCAAAGTAAATAATACTCTGATTGATTGGGAAATGGTTAATCTTAGTATGCAGTAGTATAACAATAAATACCCTTTAAATATGACAGCAGTATATTTTAAATCAAGGAAGAACTTCCAGGATAAATCTACCTGGGAGAAAGAAGAACTTCCTGAGGACTATACAGACCAGGAAGTCTTAGATGCAGCTAAGTTAGCTGGTTGTGAAGGTGTGGCGATTATTGCTAACTTTGGCAAAGCTAACCATCAGATTAAACTATTCAAATGGTTTGTTGCCTAATGAATAGTTACAACTATCTGGTACTCTATTTAGATACTCTCAACTTTAAATGCTTTGCAGGATTTACTACCAAAGAGAAAGCTAGAGAGTATCTAAATGAAATATCCAAGCAATACATTACAATAGGCATTGCTGAACTAGCAAAGCCTATCAATTATTAATCCTTTAAATAAATTAAAATGAAACCAATACTTTTATTAGATAAAACAAACCACGTTATCCGTGAGTTTGATACATATAAGCAGGCAAACTGTTTTAGACTAGCGAATAATAGACCTGATTGGTCTATTGCTTCTAGAAAGCTGTTCTGGAATGGTCAAAGATATTACTCTTAACAATATGATGGGAGACACCTATATAATCATGAGTATATAGGACAGGTGATAAGATGAAAAGGTAACACAAGATAATTGTAGGTAAAAGCTTTTAACTAATAGTTAATTGTTAGCAATAAAGTCAGTACATCAAGTAGTCAAAGTACGTTCAATTCGTAAGTCTCCCTCATTAAATATAACTGAATTATGGAAAGAAAAGTAGGTGAAATATTTACTTATGAAGGTAAAGCTTATAAAGTAATAAAAGGTTATGAATGTACAAGATGTAGCTTTGTTAACAAATGTTATAACTTCTTGTACAAGATTCATGGTAGTTGTTCAAATATTTATAGAAAAGACAACACTAGTGTAGTATTTAAAGAAATAAATAATATGGAAATAAAGAATAATCAATTAACTATTGAAATTCCAGAAGGAATGGAGATAGATTTAGAAAATAGTGATTTAGCTAAGGGTGTGGTTAAATTCAAGAAGCACGATATTACTTATAAAGATATTGAAGATGCTTTAAATCTCAAAGAAAATCGTACAAGTGTAGTAGTTGACAAAAATAATATATATAAGTTATCTGCCATAGATAAGCTTATGAATATAGCTAGATTCTACAATGGAAATAGAAAGCTTACTAGTATATATAGTCGTAAATATTATATTTACTATGATTCCATTAAAAATATTTTTGATGTAAACTATAACGAAGAACCATTTACAACAAGTTTAGTTTATTTCATTGATAAAGGAGATGCTTATGATGTTATTGACAACACTAGTTTTAGAGATATTCTTGATGCTATTTATAAGAAATAACTATGGATTCAAGACAACTTACTAGCTTACTATCTCTTATAGCAGATACTTATGAAGCAAACTGCTATATGGGAAGTAAGTTTAAACCTGAATACATTATAAAGAAGTTAAAGGATAAATTCCCTACTCTTACAGAAGCTCAGGTTAAACACATATTGAGAATAATATAACAACAAAAAAAGAAAAAACTATGCAGAACAAAGAAATCCTTGAGGCTTTGTTAATAAACACCAAGGTAGAACGTCCTAAGTATTCATTTGTAATTGACAATAACCAAATTGATAAGGTTATTGGAAATGCAAAGAATACCTTAGAAGTTAACAACTACATTATCAAGAATGTAGAGATAGTCTTCAATACATCTCAGATAATTATTGTAAGAAGTTATACATATGCTACTCATGGTTGGGAGAGTAAGGACTATGCTTTAATGCTTTCTTGCATAAAGAAAGTATATAAAGGAGAAAAGTTAATACTCGATTGCACTACAAAAGAATGATTACTCTCTCACAGGTAAATCAGTATGCCAGTACCAATAATATTGACGATAGTACTGATATATTCTCTATCCTATCTCAGATGCAGTTAGAATATAAGACGATTTCTCCTATGATAGAGAAGCCTATGCTAACTGCATCTAAGGTAGAATACTCAACACAAGATGTTTTAGATTTATTTAGCACATGATTAAAATCATCAAAGAAGATAAAGTATATCATCTATATCTTAATCAGAAAGACGTATGGTTATCTGAAGATGAGATGATAGAGTTAAGAACCCTTTTAAATAATAGATAAGTATGATAATACAATTATTAGACTATAGCGGAAAGAAATATCCTGTAGATGTTCCAGATAATACTCAAGAAATATTCATACGAGTTATAAGTGGAGATATGGTATTACTTGAACCAATTTATTTTGATACTGGTAAAGATACTAGAGCTTTTAGTTTCCTTGATGGTAAGTATATTATTGAAAGAAAAGATTTTGATAAACTCTCCTCTTTTACAAGTTCTTATGATTTAAGTAGTTTAAATGATAATTAATAATTAGTTATATGGATAGATCAGATTTACAGGCAATGCTTAGATTTGCTTCTCAAAATAATATGATGGATAGACCTTTCTTACAGGTCTTTAAGTGGTATAACATTCAGTACTCATTGGCTTACAATGAGCATACTATGAATCTTATGAATATTTAGTATGGATATAAAGATTACAGCTATTGTATGTATAGCTTTAGTACTAATTACTGTAACATGGATAGGCTACTATACTAATTTACTTATTCATGTTATAGTAACTTTCTATGGCTGGTACCCTGTAATTCTCTTTGAACTACTGATACTAGTTATGCTCTCAGCTTTAGTAATAACACTTAAATAAGAAATCATGAAATATGAGAATAAGTTTGTAGGTCTGAAACCTGTTGATTCAGACTCTACTAATAACTATAGTATAACAACGACACCAAATAATGCTTGGTATAATTAATAGTGAATATGGAGACATTACAAGAATTAAGAGAAAAGTATAGTAAGCTTGATAGAGAAAGAGACATTATTTATAATAAAATTCTAGAATTAGAAGACCATGAAATGCTTAAAAAATTCACTGTTGGTGAATGCTACTTAGATACTTGGAACGATAATTTTAATAAGATTATTGCAATAGATGGCAAGGAATTTTATTGTATGAATGTCAATGAGGATTCTATTCGTAGAGAATTTGTAACTCTAGAAAGTATTAGAGGTTGGAAAAAGATTACATCAGATCAATTTAGAGATGCTTATCTTGCTGTAATAAAGGATATCCAAGATCCAGATTTAAAAGATGAAGGAGAATCTAATTGGGATACAGTTTATAATTCTATTATAAATAGTATTAATACTAAATAAAATATAACCTCCACGACACAGAATGAGCGAAAGTAAGTCAAGGCTTTATGCCCATATACCTTC
>ERZ1034925.27-NODE-27-length-98761-cov-36.162351_pt1 | contig 98761 bp, 79 predicted proteins | sample MGYA00520687_ERZ1034925 | MGnify/ENA primary metagenome ERZ1034925 (study PRJEB33766, sample SAMN09781758) | gut metagenome | biome: gut microbiome | host: Homo sapiens | place: Madagascar | study: EMG produced TPA metagenomics assembly of the PRJNA485056 data set... | reverse complement strand
CGGGTCTTCTACTGCGACCCGTACGCGGCCTGGCAGAAGCCCAACGTGGAGAACAGCCACAGCAACCTGAGAAGGATACTCCCCAAGGGCGAAAGCATGGACTTCCTCACCCAGGAGAAGGTGAACCTGTCCCTGTCCAACACGAACGGCGTGATCAGGGCGTCGCTGGGGAACGTCACCGCCACCAGAAGGTTCGCCCAGTGCTACGGGGAGGATGTCCTTGAAAAGCTAGGCATAGGGGAAATCGCCCCCGACCAGGTACGAATGACGCCGGAACTGGTCAGGAACTAGGCCGCCTCGTCACATCAAGGTTCGCTTCAGCCGCCCCGTGCGTTTAATACCTCCGAAAAAGATGCCGCGCAGGACGGACGGGAGAATTGCGTCTCAAAAGGAGGCGACTTTGCAGAATCTAACGCAACGCCTGACCTGGAGAAGACGGCGCGGGGAAAAAACTTGCGGAATAGAATGCACGACTTGCGGAAATAAACGCACGCTTTTTTCACCTCAAGGTGTGTTTACTCCTGCGAAGGTGCGTTTACTTTTTCAAGTTTCAAATCTTCCGAAAGTGTTTTTGGGAGTGGGCAGTGCCTTCGTGATGCCAAAGGTCGCGTTTCCAATCCATTTGACCTGCAAGAATCGGCAGGACTTGAACACTTGCCTGGCAGAAGACCTCTCGTTTAAGGAGGGGCTCGGAAACCGGGCTGACAGAAGGAATGGACGACTGTCCTACGGGGTTTACCAAGGGCTGTTTAGAAGTGCCTGGAGGCAAAGGCATGACCGGAATCTGACTTCAGATAACGCTCGAAGGCGCGTGCTCTTCCTCTGAATCAGGGGCGATGTAGGTTTCCAGCTTCCATGGCTTATATGGAGCCGTGTGCTTGTCCTGACCGTAGTTGTGGGCTTCAATACGTTGCCTCAGGTCGGATGTGTAGCCGACATAGCGCCGCTTCGGGAAGGGAATGCCGCGAATGATGTAGGCATAGAACATAGCGTGACGGAGGCCCTCCGGCACAAGCCCCGGCTGTGCCGGGGACGCTCACTGTGTTCGCTCTTGCCATGGAGTGCGTTTTTACGAAGAAAGCCAAGCGCAGATACGCTTGGCTTTCTTCGTAAAAATGGTCGGCCAGGAAAGACAATACGAAACACCCTCTACAAATCATCATATCCATCCTTGATTATCACTCATCAAGAACCATAGGTTTCGGAGCATCATTTGACATATATTCGACGTTTTTCCTGCGTAAATTCTCCTGTAATCATTGTTTTCGTTCATTCATAAGTGGCGCGTTTTCGCCTGTGTTGAAAATACCTATTCGGGAACGCCAAAATCCAGCGATTGTCATTCAGCGTTTCTGGGGCTTGTTCCTGGCACTTCGCAACTTTTTGGGATTTACGACTTGCTTTCCCCCCAGTGTGCGGTCATTGCTTTGCGACGTTCACTCAAATCACCAGGAGCCGCCCATGTCCAATCCATACCCATTCCACAAATTGCCTCTCAATATCCAACTCGTCGTCCGTCTGCTGGCCGCCGTGTTCATGAGGCTGAAGCGCTAAGAAAATCAGAGGCAGATAGGACGGTCTATCTCGTCTGAATGTATCTTCCAAATGCTTATGTTGATTCCAGGGCAACAGTATCCGGTCACGATCTGCTCAGGCTGCGGCAGCCTGAGCTACAGAAGACTGCCCCCGCGTAGCAATGAAGAAGCTGACGGCAGAAGGCGCCATCCGAAAGGAAGGTGTTGGTAAAGCTACATTCTATGTTCGCAATGACGATTCTACTGAACAAATGCTGAGTTAATTCCGCCAACATCTTTGATGCGGAACAAAATGCGCAAATTTATGACAGAAATAAAGGGAGAAAACTATGCTTCAGTCTGTGTAGCAGGGACAAGGGCTGTGCATTTTGCAGAATTGAGCATGTCCGCCAGTTTGAAGTAGGCTTTTCCCCGAATCATCTTCTTCGCCTTTGTTACTTCCGGAAGCTGGATGCTGTCTTCATCGCCACACAAAACATATACGACAACTCCTGTGAGATAATCGTTACCTGTGTGAAAGTTTGCGGTTCTTCTGTCGCTTCTTAGATTGGTAAAAAACGGACAATGACTTCCTTGTCGTCATTTGGAATTGCCATTTCCCGAATGCGCTGTGGGTCTGGCGGAAGCGTATATTGCGCTTTGAGCTTGAACAATTCCGTCATTACACCATCATGAACGAATGTCAGGTAGAGACTTTTCTTGTGATGATAGCTTTTTGTGTTGGGGCATACATAAACATGATTTTGCACGACGTGCTGGTAAGTACGCCCACAGGCAATGGCCAAAACTTCTTGCTCGTAAAAATGCATCTTTCTGTTAGCTCCTATCATGAAGGTTTTAAAATCCTCGTAGAGACGTGAAGTGATTTTGGTATCCTCCACAAGCTCTATGACCTGGCTCCAGCAGACAGTCTCAATTGAGCCCAAACTCTTGTCGATATTTTTGGTCAGCACCACAGGACGAATAGGGCACTTCCATTTTTCATGCAGTTTCTCGCAATAGTACGAAATCTGTCCTTTTAGTTCCTCCGGCGAGGTAATGTCAATGTTCATGCTCTTGGCTTCAATAACCACTGCCCATTGCATCTGGTGGATGGTGTTTCTGCTGCGGATAATAATGTCAGCTCTCTTATTGCGATCGGCATTCTGTAATTTCACATAGGACTCGGCCATCACCTCGAAAGTGAGTCCTTTTAGCTCGGCGGTCCTGTAGTGAAGAAGCTTCTTGAGGAAGTTATCAAGTAGCTTGTACTCTGAGGCAAGCATGTAAGCTAGGGCCTTCGTTTGTTTGGGTTCAAGTTCATTTGCCGAAGACGAAATCATGTCGAAGATGGAGGCAAAGGGTGTGTAGCCCTCCATATCCTCTTGGTACAATTGAAAAATTTGTATTCATTGTATTTGCCTAAACGCTGTTAGCATTTTAACTATTGTACGTCCTGTTGCCGCTTCATTTCTTTCTTGCGCTATAGTAAATAGTGATTCATCTTGCCAAGTAGAGTTGAAACCTGATATAAAATTAGTCTGATTGTCGCCATTACATAACCATTGTTCAAAAGATAATCGTTCGTTATCGTTTCTAAAACATGGAATATAACTGGACAGACGTGTGTTATAATGCTCGCCATAATAAGTATTTTTCGAATTTAGAAACTTGCAAATCATCATATCATCTGACTGTTTAAGGAAGTAAAAATAACATTGATTATTGATTCTTATTCTTGCAATTTTGGGTTATGGAATATGACATCTCCCTCCATCTATTGATACAGTATAAACTTCCCTTAGAACTGTTCCGAAATAATTACAAGTAAAGATCTTTCTGTTCGCATTTATATCAGGAAATAGCTTAACATAAAATTCATTGAAAGATGTCTCTGGATAATCTTCTTCTACATATTGAAATGTGAACTCTGGCCTATAAATACTGTGATACTTCTCGCCTTCTGTTAAGCGCCAATTCTCTGTAATAACCATTTCACTTATGAATTGCTCCAAAACAGGTTGCAAAAGATGGAAGCGTTTCTTCCAAAGTTCTTCTATAACAAACGGATTAGCTATTTTATCAAATGGGGTTGAATTATCTTCTGTCCGAACATAAATCGCTCCTTGACGTAACGTTTTTCTTTTCTTTTGGTCGTCAACATCCTTTTTTTTGTTGAGGATTTGCATTCTCAGGATACTTGATCTCTGGTACACAATCCTCTTGTAAATAAAACGGAGTTCGATTTGAGTTGTAGATAATAACAATATCATAGACATGTCCTTCGATTACAATATCTTCTAGAGAAACTATAGGTTGATTATGGCCAGCCCATTGGGGAACTCGATTCAATAAACCGAGTAATTGATTTTGATTACGTCTTGGCATTACCATTTCATGGGGTTGTCCATTATCCTCTGCTCCAAAAATAAGAAAACAATCTTTTGAATGTGCTGTGTTAGCAAAGGAAATGATATCTTTAATCAAGTCAGTATTCTCTTCTTTGGGTGGCCATTCTCTTTTATAATCCCAATAATCCCCTTCATGTCCTTTGGATAGGAGCTCAGAAACAATCCTGCCAATTTCAAATTTAGTATATTTACTCACTTGTTCTGCCCTCACAAATTATAGGTAGTCCACCATCTGCTGGTCCGTGTGTTCACCCAGTTCATCTCGCCAGGAGATGTCGTAGGTAACCTGCGTGGTGCATCCCATATACAATACTATTGGGCATTGAACTTCTTGCCCAGGCTTAAGAGAATCCCAATGCGGCGGAATACTTAACGTCATCATGGGATCTCCATCAACATGGGAAGTCAGGCAAATGTTAAATTCCATTGCCTGGCCCTTATTAGTTATGACAAGCTTGTCGGTTTTGCCTACTCGTTCATGAGACAGAAAAATAACTGCCTTCTTGCTGGCCTCTTCCTCTTGAGCTGCCTTCTGAAGTGCCAGCTCATTGAGCTGCTTCTGCTGGGCGTTCAGCTTCTTGTCGTGGGCAAAATACACGAATATAGAAAAGGTCAGCGTCAGTATGCTTATGACAAGTGATATTGATTCCATTTGGCCTCCGCACGGTAAAACTTACCATCAAAATTAACTATTATTCCTCTTTTCATGCTTGTATCTAAAAGAAAATCAAGTAGTTAAGGAAGCCTGCTTAACAGAATCAGGAATATACTTCTCATATGCTTTTATCAAATATTCAGTTGCATTCTCTCTCTTAACGTTTATTTGCAAAGATTTGTTTATAAATTCAAGCCTTATGCGTGCATTGCGAAGAATTTCGGCCCAAGTAAAGGCCCAAACTTCAATATTATATTTGTCATCTATGTAAAATTGCCCCTTAGGACGGTCTCGTTGTTCGGTAGCACGTTCAGCATATTCATCCATTTCATTAGAAACCACAATGAACTTCCAACGTGTTTTGTTTTTATCGAAGCGTTGGTCTTTGGAAACTGCAAAAGCATAACTTTGAATTTGTCCCAATATCACGTTGTTGATTTTTTGAGAAGGGCGCTTCAACTCAACTACCAGAAAATCGAGGTCTTCATTGCGAGGTCTTATAGCAAGGCTCAGCATTAAGTCGACACGTCCTTGACGTTCTCCTTCTCGATACACTGGCGTATCATCATCGCATCGTTTACCTAACTCATTCAAATGTAATTTAAGTACTTCCTCTAGCGTAGCTTCTGACGCAGCTAATGCAAAGTTTTCATCAAATATCCATGCTTCGTGTTCAAGAATTTTATGCAGTTGGTCCCTTTCTAAAAGTGTTTTCTTTGTATCCTTGTCGAACAAGAGATTTTCAAGTCCTGTCAAAAAATCCAATCTATTAGCCACTACCTTTGCACATTTTATGACATTTGTCAATGGAGTGCGCTTCAGCAAATCTGCCAAATCTTCTTGTTCTTCTTTCTTTAAATTTAGCACTTCAGATATAATATATTGCAAAGATTCTGGGTTTGATTTGATCGCTTGAGCCAGTAGCGTGAAAGTGAATTTCTTAGCCTTCAAATCAGATGCCTCAAAAGAAGGAAGATAATCCTCAACATTTACTCCAATAATATCAAATACCTGTCGTTCTGCTTGTTCAATAGCTGACGGATAATCATTATCTTGATAAGGATAAATATGGTCTGCCTTCCATCGTTCAACTCTTCTTTTATGCTCGGAAGCTTTTCTGGCTCTAATATAGTCTCTGGCATATTCTTTGGCTTCCAGAATTGTTTTATCAAGACTATGGTCAAGTCCATCAACAAGAATCAGGCGATTTTCTTTGTCAAGTTCTCGTATAAAATCACTTTTAATTATAATCGTAATAATATAACCAGCTGTCCGAATGAGATTTTCAACCGTATGTAATTCTATACCAGAAGAATCACATAAACTAATGTCCTTGCTTACTTGTTGTTTCCATTCTACTATTTCCATGTCCACAGTGTAAGTAACATCATTATATATAATGGAGGATAGTGTCTTTCTGTCAACAACCTTAAGATAAGCATCGGGAGCAATCTCAGTGCCATCAATATATAATTTGACATTGGGATTCTTAAGCAGATAACCTGCAAATACCTTTGCAAAATCATTATTAATATTTTCGGATTGAAGATAACGGGGATTATGGGGGATTTGAGCAATCGTCACCAATGTTCCCGTATGAAGGGAAGAACTCGCAGTAACATCAGAATAATTATACTCGATTGGGACTTTAGTACCAACAATCTGATATTCAACGATGCCCTTATCTTCGGTATTAAAATAGGTTTTCCAAGTAACCTTATTTCCTATTGCAAATCCCTTATATCTACCTGTCCCGTTTTTACCATGCAAGGAACGTCCTTTATAACGTGTGGTTGTAAGTTTCCAAGAATCTCCCAAGTCGCCAAAAAAAGCTGATACTTTCTGGGGATCTATGCCACAACCATCATCTTCGATTTCTATCAACTCAATTCCGTCGATTTCGTTGGTAGAAAAACGCACATTTATGGTATTAGCACCGGCATCAAATCCGTTCCAAATCATCTCACAAATTGCCTGAACAGGGCTTGTGTTACCAATCTTAACAAGAAAATCTTGCTTAGGAGCTATTGGTATTTTTGTGTATGACATCTTTATCTCCAGTTATAGTGAAATGGCATAAAGCTTTCTACCACAAATTCCGAAACACTCTGGCACCTGGTTCTCTAAAAACACTTACATGTACTTCTCCATGCCCAGTGTCATCTGGCCAGCTCGCATCTGCTCCAGCATCATCCATTCCATCTGCCCTTCAGCTGAAGACCGAAGCTCACCAGCGTACAGGCTGATCCGGAACAAGAAGACAATGTGCAACGATTGCCTCTCTGGATTCCAACACTCGACGAATCCACAAATGCACAGGACGGAGACGGTGAGGCCAACCTAACATCTTTAACTTCGCGGATGGTGGCAGCCGTTACATTCTCGCCTGGCTCCACGTGGCCGCCTGGGAAGGTAAGGCCCGCCCAGGCGTTATCGGGCTTCGGGAGGCGGTGCTGGACCAGCACGCTGCTACGATGAATCTCAATTATGCACATTTTGCAAGGCTAAGAAGTTCATTAATAAGTGGTTATGTGTTTAGAAATAACCAACCTCCAGTACACTTTCTTCTATCAATTCTTCGTTGCGTAATAACGAGAGGACATGTTCAAGAAATCTTTTAAAAATATCAAATGAATATGGGTTACGATGAAGAAAATCTATATACCAATCACGTTGTGCCTTTCGTCCAGAATAAGCATTAAAAGAACTTCTAATATTAGAACTAATTCGCTTGGCCTTTCTCATTATTAGTATTTCATCAATATCGGTTGTAGTAGTACTTATAGGAGTCATATCCAGAAAGTCACATAAGAGATAATATTTTGCACCTGACACAGCTAGCTTAACATCATGAGCAGTTGCAGTAGCTTCTTGGAACATCGTTTTGTCTAAATTAGTTTTCAATTCTGCTAAGACGTACCCTATATGAGCTTCAACTGTTTTTGTAATTTCTGGACTAAAATTAACATCATAAGATGATTTAATATATAGTTTTCTGCTCATGGAAAAATCTTGATCTTTTGTTTTTATTGTCAATCCACCTCCTATTCCAGGGATACTCAAACTTGATTCAAAATAAGCAGAAGAAAAAGTGGCTATCTGGGAATCTATGTCAATATTTAGAATATGTTCGTGTGGCAAGCATCTACGAACCAATATAGGCAAAAATTCTTCAATTACTGTATTATCAAGTTTTAATTGACCTTTCTGTCTGTATAAAAAGTCTTCAGGGCTATCAAAAATAAGTTCAATGTCTATGAAATTCTTATACTCATTTAATAAATCAACAAGACGCCTTATTAGTTCTTCATTTGAGTGTGCTGTTATCGAATTAAGTTGTTGAATCCATTCATCATAACGTTGTAATGCTGCTTCCAAGCGCGGCTTATCATTATTTGGTGTTTTTTCACCATCTAAGGTCGCGACTATTTTTTCTCCGTGAGTTCCTCTCGTCATTTTAACACCTCTGATTTATTAACCTGATGGTTATTTGAGATTGCCTGAATCAACAGTGAACGGTTTTTATTATCATTATCTAACGACAATTTACTATGAAGCATTTTGACAGCAATATCCCGTGCTTGGTGGATAACAATATCATCGGAAGGAGAATTATAACAAGTATTTCTGAAATGAAGAATATCTTCATATATAAATTGCCCATACCGATTTTTAAAAAAACGTTCTTGGCGTAACATTAACGTAAGATTAAATATATGAGTTCCTATTTCATATATTAATTCACTATTGCAGAATGAATATCCTAAAACGGAGGATTCCCTCCCCACAATATATATCATACGGCTATCTGGTTTGCAAACTCTACAAGCATCTTTAATTGCCAAACCCATATCTATGCAATATTGAATAATGGTTAAAAATCTATTTCCCCGATTTTTACGATTAGATCCTATTTCTGTCTTTGCAGTGGATAATACGTCATAGCCTAAAGCCTCAACAGAACGTCTATATTTTTGGTGATAATTAAAAACATTAATATACGGAGGAGAAGTTATTAATAAATCTGCAAGCCCATCTCTCAAATTCATAACTCGCGAGTCACCTCTTAAGGCTTTAGTAACTTTAGTATTATGTGGAAGATCAATGATGATTGTTTTTAACTTATTCCATTTCATGTTTAGTAAATCAAACGTAATAGCCTTATTATAGATATCCATAAGAATAATTAAGAGAAATACTTGATTCTTTATTTCTTCAGGTGCTTTAAGCAGTATTTCCATAATTTTAGACTCGTCGATAACACTTTTAATTAAGCATTCAATTCCATTTATTATTTGTACTCGTTGATTTTTGCTAAGACTAGATAGTTCATAAATCTTTGCCATATAATATGCAGAAATATTTAATTCAACTCCGTATGAAGCTAATTGTTTTCGTGAACATTCACATAATGTTGTCCCAGAACCTACAAATGGATCTAAAATTACGAATTCAGGCTCAGCATAATTTGATAAAAGAATTTCTATAAACTGAGGAGAAAACTGTCCATTCCAAGCAAATAGATTAGAGCGTTGTTTGTCATCAATATTAAGTTTACCCTGTTCGATTTCTTTGGTGTCAATAGGTATCTGCGAAAAAGGCATTATTATCCCTCCGTTAATACTGTTGACTGGTGTTATGTTCGATGTTACTGTTTTTTTTAACCCATTCATCAAGTTCTGTGCGCTTAAAACGCCATAATTTCCCTATCCTACTTGCAGGAACATCTTTTCCTTGCTTAATCCAATTTCGCAGTGTAACTTCTTTAATGCCGAGATATGTTGCGGCATCTTCGAGGCTAATCCAGTTATCGTTTTGTGATGCTTGCATGCCTGGCCCTAATGTTTATAGGTTTTCTGTGTAGACAACGAGCATTAATATACACGCCCTCTGCTGGTTTACCATCTCAGTTTCGTATCACCTCTTGATTTTTAGCGTAGTTTGTTGATATTTGGTGCTGCATGCCGTTCATCCCGCCGTCGTAGTGTTTGTAGTCCAGGTGTGGCGTGAGCCAGCAGCGGTAGCCCTCGGTCTCGTGGAAGGCTATGCATTGGCTGAAGGTCGCCAGGCGGCACTTCATCAGGAGGTGTTTTAAGATGCCGGCGTGTGGCACGAGGTCCTGGTCGCAGTCGGCGTCGAATCTCGGCTCGCCGCGATGGTTGCAGGTGACGGTGTACTTCATCTGGAAGTCGAGTCCCGGAAGGAGGCTGTGATTCATCCGGTCGAGCTCGTCCAGGTGGAGCATCTCGCCCAGGAGTTCGGGATGGTCGATGAGGCGTTGGATTTCAGGTTTCATGGTGCATGCCTCCTTGTTGCGGCACCTGTCGTGGCCAGGCACTGTTGTGGCTGGGGCAGTTGAACTTGGCGATGAGGGCTTCGTAGGTGGCGTTGACCGCCTCGCTTTTGCCTTTCGTGTTCCCATCCCCTGTCGAAGCTGAAGACCGCTCGCGTTTCCCCCTGACGGCGCAGCCAGAGCTTGCTGTTGCGCTCGTGTTTGATTCCGAACACGCTCGGCTCGTCGTAGTGCTTCACCTGGAAGTCGTAGTCGATGCAGTCGCTGGTGGCCGTTCCGGTTGTCCAGCCGAGGTCGTTGCGGGGTCTATTCTCGATGGTGATTTGATTCTGTATTTCGTTGTCTCCTTATGGGTTGAGTTGGTGCCTTTCTTCTCCGCACGTCCCTTAATAAGTGTCTGCTGATTAAATCATAACTTGTTTTGTCATAATTAAATAAATATTGGTCCCAATTAACGTAGGACATTAAGTTAAGTGGGCATCTCAAGGAGTCCACGATGAGCAAACCACGAAAAAAAACGAACACCCCAGGAGAAATTCAAAATTGTGATGGAGGGCTTGCGAGGCGACCATGGAAGCATAGCCGCCCTTTGCAATGCCTATGGCATCACTCAGACCGACTTCTACAGATGGCGGGATATCCTCATGGAGGACGGGTCGCGGCTATTTGAACGAGGCGGTGTCGACAGGGAACGCCAGCGTCTTGAGGACGAGAACCACAAGCTTCGCGAGGCGGTCGACAGTCTTACAATGGAGTTAAAAAAAACGATTGATGATGGCTGCACGCAAACGCCGTGTCCGCAGGGAAGGCCCCGCCAACGTCCAGCTGCTTGAAAAAATACGCGTCTTGAAGTGCGACCATCCATCCTGGGGCTACAAGCGCATTGCTGCATGGCTGCGCAGGCGCGAGCACATGAAGGCCAACCACAAGCGTGTGTTCGCCTCATGAAGGCGGATGGGCTTCTTGTGCCGAAGAACCTCAGGCTTCGTGCAACCAGGCGGAATTCCTCCACGGAAAAGGCGAAGCCCAAGACGATTGAACCCAACAGGTTCTGGGGGACCGACATGACCAGGACCATGCTCCCCCAGTCAGGCTGGGCCTGTCTTCACATTGTCATTGACTGGGGCGACAAGAAGCTTCTGGCCGCCCGCCTGAGCCGCACCAGCAGAAGCCAGGACTGGATCACGGCCCTCGAACAGGCGGTCGCGTCCGAATTCCCGATGGGGATTCGCGACCTTCCCGCCGGCTGCGACGTGCCCGAACTGGTCAGCGACCACGGATCGCAGCCTACTTCCACCGCATTCCGCGGTGCCTGCGAGGCACTTGGAATCAATCAGATCTTCGCAAGCTACGGCAATCCCAAGGGAAATGCCGATACGGAACGGATGATGCAGACAATCAAGGAGGATCTAATCTACTCAAACGATTCCCAGACATTCAATGAACTTGAAACGGCGCTGGCAACATGGACGAAGCGCTACAACGAGGAGTTTCTGCATTCCACCCTGGGCTATGAAAGCCCAATCGAATACGAGAACTGGTTCTACCATGCAACAAGAAGAGAAGTCCCTTATTTGATGTCCTGAAAATTTTTAGAGATTTTTGGCCGGCTAACGTATTGGCCTCCCTTGCAAAAAGGGGACCAATACAAATGTAACCACGAAATACACGAAAACACGAAAAGTAGAAAGTAGGGAGGAGGGAGAAGAGGGGAGAGGATAGTGCGTGGACACTTTGCAGTGGGCTTCAAAAGCAGGGAGGAGGGAGAAGAGTGGGAGAGCAGTGCGTGGATGGCGCGCTCGAGCGCGCCCGCGCAGCGATTCCGCCGTGCGTCCCTTAAGGAGGGAGGAGGGAGAAGGGAGCGGGCATACAGGAGTTCTTGTCGCCAAGACACTGGAGACCAACGATATCCCGTGCATCGTGGCGGATGATTTGGTACCGAAATCAAATAAAGGCCTTCCGTATCGCGGACGACAAAAACTGCCGACTTCTCCGCTTTATGAGGCTATACACGTTCCTCAAACCAATCAAGAGGGCGCACGTAATTCCGAAGAACCCATTTTCTCTCTACCATCATACCCCCCCATTTTTGCAGGCGTCTGTATTCCGAATTTTGTGATGACAACCGCTAAAAAAGTCCGAATTCCGTGATTTTGGATATTTAAAAAGTCCGAATTCCGTGATGAGCCACTTGAAATTGCGGCAAAATCGAGCAAATTATTCCATGTTGGACAACGAGAAAGGAGGTGAACATGTATTTCAAACGCAAGGTGGATGTCTTTCTGGCGGCATGGCACGCCGATTCCGACCGGCTTCCGCTGATAGTTCGCGGTGCGCGTCAGGTCGGCAAGACGGAAGCCATACGGCATTTCGCCGCCTCCGCCTACAAACATGTTGTGGAGATCAACTTCGTCAAGGAACCGCAGTACCAGTCGATCGTTGAGGAGGGATACAAGCCAGAAACGGTTGTCAAGCTGATTTCCCGGCTGAATCCACGTTTCCGGTTCGTACCCGGCAAGACTCTGCTCTTCTTTGATGAAATACAGGCATTCCCGGACATCGCAACCACGCTCAAGTTTTTCAAGCAGGACGGTCACTTCGACGTCATCTGCAGCGGCTCCATGCTGGGAATCAACTACAATAGCGTGGAATCCCATAGCGTCGGCTACAAAACGGACTTTGAGATTCGTTCCTTCGATTTCGAAGAATTCCTCTGGGCAATGGGTTATCCGGAGGACATTGCAGACGATATGCTGGCTAACATGAAAGCCACAAAGCCGTTTTCCAATGCCGAGATGGCCAAATTTTCCTCGATCTTCACGGATTACATCCTGCTCGGCGGCATGCCTGCCGTGATCCGGGAATTCGTCAAGTCCGGAACTTTCGAGCGCACCTTGAGAATGCAGAAACAGCTACTGCTGGACTATCAGAGCGACATCCGGAAATATGCCGAGGGCATGGAACAGCCCCGCATCATGTCGATCTTCAGCCATATCGCGCCGCAGCTGGCGAAGGAGAACAAGAAATTCCAGCTTTCAAAGGTGGCGCATGGGGCGAGGTCGCGCGAATATTTCGGCTGCGTAGAATGGCTGCTGGACGCGGGCGTGATCTCCATCTGCCATTGCCTCAATTTTCCGGAACTGCCGCTGACCGGCAATTACGACGAGTCCAAGTATAAGCTGTATATAGCCGACACCGGACTGCTCATCGCCATGCTGGATGAGGAGGCCGGGGAAGACCTTCGGCAGAACCGCAACCTTGGCGTTTACAAGGGGGCGCTGTACGAGAACTTCGTCGCCGAAGCACTCTCGAAGTCGGGATATGACCTCTACTATTACCGCCGTGAAGACGGTTCATTGGAGGAAGATTTTTTCGTTCGGACCGCCGACGAACTGCTGCCGGTCGAAGTCAAGGGGGGGAACACCGTTTCCCGTTCACTCCGCACACTGATCAGTTCGAACCACTACCCGGCAATCCGTCACGGGATCAAGTTCGCCCATGCCAACATCGGAAAAACGGAAACGATCACCACCTTTCCGTATTTCTGCGCCTTCCTGCTGAAACGCTATTTGAAAGAACAGTAGGATGCAGCTTTCTCTATGCCTAAGTAGGAAAGTAGGGAGGAGGGAGAAGAGGGGAGAGAGCAGTGCGTGGACACTTTGCAGTGGGCTTCAAAAGCAGGGAGGAGGGAGGAGAGGGGAGAGAGCAGTGCGTGGATGGCGCGCTCGAGCGCGCCCGCGCGCCGGTTCCGCCACGCGTCCCCTGAGGAGGGGAGAGAGGGGTGAGAATTGAACCACGAAGGACACGAAAGACACGAATAACTTCAATTCATGGTGCGGATTTGCTGGTTGTCAGCCCCCTAAATCGACCTGCTTACTTCCCCCCACTGTATTTCAACAGCGGACAGTACCTTCATGTGTTAAAAACCGTTTTCACCATCCCCGTCAAGAGAATTCGGCAAGGGAAAGCTTCTGATTCCTGCTGTGTGGACTGTCAGGATGGGACTGCTTGATTATCCCTTCGGCTATCAGCTCCTTGAGTATTCGCGAGACCGTAGGGGTAAGACTGGCGTATCCCATCTTGACAGCAAGTTCCGAAGCGGACATTTTCCCCCCTCGCCTGAGACACTTCAAGGCCAGCTCCCTGATTTGTGCCGAATTCCTATTCCTTCTGACGCTTTTCCTTGTCTCGGCTGGCACATCGTTTTTCTGCTTTCCTTGGATGAATCGGCTGTGTACTGGAAGGATGACCAGAAAATAACTTCGGTCGGCATCCGTCTCGAATACAGGCATGGGAGAGCCGTTCTGCTCCATCGCCCGGAGGATGTCGGGAATTCCCGTGTTGCGTCCCTCAACAAGTTCCAGTTCCCTGAGGAAATCCCCAATGCGGCGGTTGCGGTTTTTCCGTGCAACGAAATGGTAGCGTCTCATGTCCTCGTCGGTGATGGAACGGTCTGGGCCCGGAAGACTCAGGATTTCCATCTTCTCTGGAGTGAGAGTGACGGTAATCGGCTCGTATATCTCGTATGAACGGTGATAGACGGCATTGGACAGTGCCTCCTCCACAGCCTTGTAGGGGATATTCCACGTGTGGATGGCTTCGGGTTGTCCATCCACTTTCGTGATCTCCATTTTCAGCATGTAGTTCTTGATGTAGGCAAGCGCCTCCTGAAGCTGCTTATCCAGCGGTCCTCTGAAAACCTTCTCAACCATGCGCTCTCCCGTCGGGACAGGCTTGTCAACCACTTCAATCTGCGCGTAGCGGAAGAAGTCATCAGGAGCTTCGTTGAAGAACATCAGCCCCACGTTCAATGGCTTGCAGTACTCCGTCGTGCCGCCGACTATCTTCATGTCACGAGCCACTTCCAGCAAAGGCCTGGTCATGGCATCGTCGTAAAGACGGCTCCCGACACGATGCAGAAAGTCGGCTATTAGCACAGGACGCAGGTCCTCTACTTCCGCATGGTGGTTGATTCTGTCATCGAAGGGAATCCTGTTCGACATCATGACAAGCTCGCGTTCCTCCTGCGGCCCGGCCTTGATGGTGCTTGCCATCTTGCGAATGTAATACGCCTTCTCCCAATGACGTGCCTTCTCCGTGGGAAATGCGACAGGGCATTTGTACGGACGCAAATCGCCGCCTGGTATCCAGATGACGATGATGTCCTTGCCGTCCACCACGACAGATTCAGCCACAGGCAGATAATGCGGTTCAATCAGACTGCATTTGTTTACAAGCTCCTTGTTGATTCTGTCAATGCTCTCCGGTGGAAGCCCCTTGATTGGAAAGACAGGTCGCCCGTCCTTCTCCTCGACCCCAAGCACGACATAACCGCCTCCACAATTGTCAATGTCATTCGCGAAGGCACAGATGGAATGCAGTACGGATTCTGGGTTCAAGGCGGACTTGTACTCAATGCGAGTCGATTCGACAATCCTCTGTTCCAGAAGCGACTTTATGTTTATCGGTAGCGACATGATGACTGTTTACTCCCGTCAGAACTCTTGTCTTTACTCTTGCCTTTACTCTTGTCAAACATACACGCTGTATACAGAATTTCCATGCGGCTCATGGGGATGAAAGAAGAAATGTAAAAGGAATGGGCGACTGTCCTACGGAGTTTACCAAGGGCTGTTTAGAAGTGCCTGGAGGCAAAGGCATGACCGGAACCTGACTTCAGATAACGCTCGAAGGCGCGTGCCTTTTCCTCTGAATCAAGGGCGATGTAGGCTTCCAGCTTCCATGGCTTGTATGGAGCCGTGTGCTTGTCCTGACCGTAGTTGTGGGCTTCAATACGTTGCCTCAGGTCGGATGTGTAGCCGACATAGCGCTGCTTCGGGAAGGGAATGCCGCGAATGATGTAGGCGTAGAACATAGCGTGACAGAGGCCCTCCGGCACAAGCCCCGGCTGTGCTGGGGACGCCCACTGTGTTCGCTCTTGCCATGGAGGGCATTTTTACGAAGAAAGCCAAGCGCAGACACGCTTGGCTTTCTTCGTAAAAATGGTCGGGACGGAGAGATTCGAACTCTCGACCTTTTGTCCCCCAGACAAACGCGCTAACCAGGCTGCGCTACGTCCCGACGGAGAATATGGGGGATTTTCAGGAACGGCGCCTAATATAGCGACCGTGGTCTGGATTTCAAGATGGTGGGGAAAAATCCTTGAAAAGAGTTGTGGTGCCTATCTGCGGGGGTCTGTCTTCCGCTTACATTAATCCCTGGTATTATCCATTGGACGCGGTCATTACTTTTCCCGAGCAAACAGGAGATTATAAGATGGGGTGGTTCAACAGCGACAAGTCACTGCGAGAGCGTGAGGAGCAGGTCCAGGCCAAGTACGATGAAATCAAGACGCTTCTGCAGAGTCAGCAGAACGAGATTGCCGCCCGTTTCCAGGACCTGGGGAATCTTGGCGCAACCATCATGACCAGGAGCGACCTGGAGACGATCTACCAGGAGCAGAAGCGCAATCTCGACATCCAGCAGTCCGCGTTGGCTGACGCCATCACCGCATACCACGAGGCGGCGGAGCGTTTCACGGAGCGCGAAAGGGAGCTTGACGCACGGGAGAAGGAGATTATCGCAAAGGAGTGCGATGCGAAGGCGGAGTTTGCAGCCGCCCTTGACGAGCATATACAGCCAATGAGAAACCTGAAGGCTGAACTGGATGCGAAGGGACAGAGAATCCTGGCGATGCAGGAGGAATTCAACAAGAATTTCGCCGAGCAGGATGGAAAGCTTCTGGACGACTTCAAGCGTCTCGCCGCCTCCCTCAAGGAGAAGTTCGATGGTCTCCAGGCGGAACTGATACAGGAGAAGGAGAAGCTTGCCGAGCGTGAGGACGCCATCAACAAGCGCGAGATGGCGCTCTCGCTGAAGGAGGCCGAGGTGCGGCAGGGGCTGACTGCGGAGAGGTCGCAGCTGCTTGTCGAGTTCAACGGGGCCAAGACTCGTCTTGCACAACGCGACGAAGCACTGAAGAAGCTTGCCGATGAGCTGGGTCAGCGTCGTCTTGACCTCGAGCGCAGCGAGGGTGAGCTTGCGAAGCGCATAGAGGCCGTCCAGGCGCGCGAGGTGGCTGCGGAGGCTGGTTTTGCGAAGGAGAAGGAGAGGATGCTCGCCGAGATTCAGGAATCCAGGAACGACACGGCGAAGGGGCTTTTGGAGCTCCAGAAGAACGCCAACCTCCAGTGCGACACGTTTCTCCAGGAGTGGCAGGCGCTTCTTGCCGAGATGCGTGGCAAGATGCTTGAGGGGTTGACCTCGGACGTCCAGGAACGCCGTGCCGCAATGGCCGAGGAGTCGCAGAATCTCCTTCAGCAGAAGAAGGAGCTTCTCCAGCGCGAGCAGGAGATTGCGAAGAGGGAGAATGACGCCCAGGCCGCCCTGGCGGCCGCCCAGCAGAAGGAACTCTTCCTCCAGGAGAAGGAGAAGATAATGGGAGAGCACTTCAAGAAGATTGCCGAGGAGCGGATTGCCGCCAGCCAGAGCGAAATGCAGAGCCTTCTCCAGTCAAGAACCGAACTCAGCCAGAAATACGCCGCCCTCCAGATGGAGCTGGCGCAATTCAAGAGCAACCAGTAGACAGCACGCAGGCCCACTGCAAAGTGTCCACGCACTACCCTCTTCTCCCTACTCCCTCCTCCCTACCCCCCGCTACAGGCGCGCCCAAGCGCGCCAGCCACGCACTACCCTCTTCTCCCTACTCCCTACTCCCTACCCCCCGCTACAGGCGCGCCCAAGCGCGCCAGCCACGCACTACCCTCTTCTCCCTACCCTCTCCTCCCTACTCCATGTCCTACACTCCAATCATAGGCACATTGGCCTACATCCTTTCGCCGGATGGTTCTGCCGTCCTCATGACCCACCGGATTGGGCGTGCCAGTGACGAGCAATTCGGGAAATACAATGGTCTTGGGGGGCACCTTGAGTCAGATGAAGACGTGGTCTCCGGGATGTTAAGGGAGATTCGCGAGGAATCCACCCTTGAGGTGAAGAAGATGGAATTTCGCGGCACAGTGAACTGGACGGGGTTTGGTCCGCACGGCGAGGACTGGCTGACATTCGTCTTCCTTGTCACCGAATTCACTGGCACTCCGCTTTCCCGCAACGAGGAGGGCACCCTTTCCTGGATACCCCTGGAAGAGTTCTCCAAGTATCCCATGTGGGAGGGGGACAAATACTTTCTGCCGCTTGTCTTCGACGGGGATCCCCGTCCCTTCCACGGCTACATGCCATACGACAACGACCGTCCGGTCTCCTGGAGCTACTCGCGAATATAACTATCTATGTTTCAACGAGTTATAGCATTATTTGCAATAATTGCGTGCATTAGTGCCGTCCTATTTGGGCAGTCACCCTTTTCCGCGTCGCTTGAGATCATTGAGGAGGGAGGCGTCCAGCTAGTCGTCGCCCGTTTTTCCGCGCCGGAGGATGGGCAGTTAACCGGCGGCTTTCTGGGGCTTGAGCTTCCCGAGGGTTCGGTCGCCGTCCTGGAGGACTCCCCTGATGCGGACGAGAGGGGGTACTATCCTGGCAACTCCCTTTTCCGCTGGCGTGTAGTTCCGCCCGTTGCTCCCGACGAAATCCTCCTCACCTTCCAGGGATGTGTCGGCACCATCTGCTACCTTCCTCAGGAGGTCTCGCTTTCTGACGCGCCTTCATCCGGGGGCGGGCCGGAGCTGCCTTCCGGGACGGAGCCGTTGCCGGAGGGGCATATAGTGGCGGGGCGTCTTGAGGGCTATGTCGACTCGGCCTCATTCCTTGCGTGGCTTGACAACTCCCTTGACGCGGACGCGTCCCCTCAGCAGCAGAACCTCCTTGAGCGTGTCTTTGCGCGCCATGGATGGCTTTTCGCGGGTCTTCTCACGATACTTCTGGGCATGTTGCTCAACCTCACGCCATGCGTCCTGCCGATGATACCCATCACCCTGGGCATTCTTGGGGCGCGGGGCGTAGGTTCTGGGCGCGGGCACGGCTTCATGCTTGGGGCGGCATACGGTGGCGCCATGGCGTTTTCATACGGAGTCATTGGCGCGTGGGTTGTTGCCCTCGGTGGGCGTTTCGGGGCCTTCACCAGCTCGCCAGCCTTCCAGCTTGCAATCGCCCTGCTCTTCGTCATCCTTGCGCTCTCCATGTTTGACATAATCTCCCTGGACTTCTCCAGATTCCGGCGGTCCGGCACCGACATCCGGCGGGGGTCGTTCCTGACTGCCGCGGGTCTTGGAGTCGCGGCGGCGCTTCTTGCAGGCGCCTGCGTCGCTCCGGTTCTGATATGGGTGCTTGTCCTTGGAGCCCGGCTCTACGCCGAGGGCAACCACGGTGCGTTGTGGCTTCCCTTCCTGCTTGGGGCGGGGCTTGGGCTCCCGTGGCCATTCCTTGGGGGCGGCATGGGGTCCTTGCCGAAGCCAGGTCCGTGGATGAACTACGTCAAGAAGGCGGTCGGCGTGATAATCCTGGTATTTGCCGTGCAGTTCGCCTGGAATGGGTGGCGCCTTCTCGCACCCCAGAAGGAGATTTCAGTGGAAGCCGACGAACTCTGGAGGACAGACTACAGACAGGCGCTCGCAGACTCCATGGAGGACGGGAAGCCCGTGCTGCTGGACTTCTGGGGAGTCTCATGCAAGGCATGCACGCTGATGGACACGACGACGCTGAAGAACAGCGACGTCCAGCGGCGCCTCAACGAGTTCCATTGTGTGAGGATACAGGGGGACAACGGGGTTGGGCGCGACCTTGCCAAGTCCTTCAAGATCATAGGCTTCCCCACATATATTGTGATTATGGGGAAATGAGGCGCGGGAGGCTCTATTTCCCGCCGTCCATTTCAGTCTCCCGAATCACGTATCCATCCTCCCAGTCGATATTGAAGTGGACCCAGGGTTTTCCTGTGCGCAGGCATGAGCGCAGTGCCTGGAAATACATGTCGAACCTTTCGTGGACGAAGACCCGCGTCGTGCGGAAGGAATGGATCCACGCCAGGAATTCGTCCAGCATCTCCTCCGTGAGAACCCCTGCGTGATAATCGTCAAAGAGACTCTTGAACCTGACGAGATACTCTGTCCAGACCAGGATTTCCCTTCCGAGCCGGTTGGACGGGTCGCGTGCCGCGAGTTCCCCCGCCTGACGGTGGATTTCCTTGAATTGGCTGAGAGTGGTGCGTCTGAAGAGGGAATACGGGTGTGGGATGTGGCATTTTCCGATATGGAGCAGCATCTCCTTGACATTCCAGTAGAAGTCCAGGTAGGCCTCCCCGTCGTTGCCGAAGAGACTCCTGAAGAGGATGGGGATTGCGTCCTGCGGGGATTCGCCGCGTGCCGCCTTTGCCATGAGTGCGTAGTTCAGTCCGTAGACGCTCCAGTGGGGGATATGGAACTGTGTCAGGATTCCATCGACATGATGTTCCTCGTACCACCCCATTTCATGGAATAGCTCACGGAAGTGCACCATTGGCAGCGACAGATAGAAATTAACTCCCATGTAGTATTCGTAGATATTGATCTCGCCGCCGTCCTTGACTGCCTCCCACTCCATTATATCCTTGGCGTAGTTGGAGTTGTAGTAGCATTCAGGGTCATCGACAAGGTGGTTTATGCAACGCCAGTACGGTGCGAAGTGGACAGCCAGGCCTGGTGTCAGCCTGAACCCTGGCGCGGGTTCGCAGTAGTTCACATACGCGCAGAAAGTCAACTGGATATCCGGGCGTTTCTCGTGGAGGCGTGCCGCCACCTCCTTCACCAGGTCGTGGTAAATCCTGTTCGCCTTGTAGACATGTTCCGACACGCTGTAGAAGTCCCCCTTCTCCGACTTGTCGTAGAACTTGGAGCACTCCTTGCATTCGCACCAGCCGAAGCCGTCGTTGGGTACAAGGGAGATCACCTTGACCTCGGGGTGCTTTTCGCAGTAGTCGAGCATATTCCTGACAATCTCCGAGCGCAGTTCGGGATTCGTGGTGCAGAGCTGTTCGCTCAGAAGCAGGTCGCCCTTCCCCTCCGAGGGCTTGATGCGCTTGCCGTCAATCTCCGCGAAGAACTCCGGATGGGTCTTTGCATACTTGCTGGCGGGAATCCAGTAGCTGAAATTGTGGTGCCCGCTCTCGATGACAATCCCGCGGGCCTGCGCCATCGCCTTCAAATCCTCCGGAAGGTCGTCGTAGTACTTCATCCAGACGAGGAGATAGTTCAGCTTGTTCTTCGCCATCCAGTCGAACAACTGCGGCGTCTCCTCATTGAATGGAAACTCCTGGATGAATCCGCGGCGCTTCAGGAGCGGGCGGCGCGCGGCCACAACAACCCCGTCCCCCGGGAGAGCCCTCTTCTGCAATGCGTCGAACCTGTCGCGTCCTGGCTCGAAGAAGCAGTATCCGCCAAAGCGTTCCGCCAGGTCGTAGACACCGTAGAGCGCCTCGACCGGCGACGGCGCGGCAATGACCGTCCTGCCGTCGATGCGCCTGATTTCAAAGGACGGGAGCCCCTCCTCCAGCCGGATTTCCGCCTCAAGCCCGTATTTTGCAAGCTCCCCCTTGGCCAGCGCCAGCGTTGTGTCGTTCATCCCTAGTCTCCCTGTAAGGTCGTATTTCTGCATGTCTTGCATGTTGCCGCGACGATGATTGCCTCGAGTTGGCGAGCGGCCTGGTCTGAGTCTTCATTCACCACGACAAAGCCGTATTCCGAGGCGGCCTCCATCTCCTCCCGTGCGTCCGCCATTCGCCTTGCAAGACTCTCCGGGGATTCGGTGCCCCGCTTGCGCAGCCGTTCCTCAAGGACAGTCAAGGACGGCGGGGCGACGAAGACATATTCCACCAGTTCCGCCAGGGGAGTCCCCGACAGGTTTTCGCGTATCTGCCGTGCGCCCTGCACGTCAATGTCGAGAAGCATGATTCCACACTCCTCGACCACCTTCAGCATCGGCGCCTTGGGAGTCCCGTAGTAGTTTCCATGGACGTCTGCGTATTCAAGGAAGTCGCCCTTGCGGATGCCCTCCTCGAACTGGGACGTGGATATGAAGTGGTAGTCGACGTTGTCGGACTCCCCTGGCCGGGGGTTGCGCGTCGTGCATGAGACCGAGAAGACCATCCCCGGAATCCTTGCCGTCGTCTTCTTGAGGATGGTGGACTTTCCTGCGCCGCTGGGGCCGGAAATGACAATTGCGAGACCTCGATTCATAGTTCTTCCTGTTCCTCCAGGGTGAAAACCAGCCTTCTGCCGGAGAGTTCCTCCACGAACCCCTTGTCGAGGAGAGTTGCGAGAAGGGGTTCCGCCAGGCGTCTGACCTGCGGATTCGGGAATGCGACTCCGATTCGCACCGACTCCTCGGTGACCTCGTGCTTTTCGAGCTGGAGCCCCTCGACAAGCAGCTTTTCCGGGCCTGTCAGAGACGGATGGGCTGCAGTGACCCCGCGGAGAAGCCACAGGCTCAAATCCGTGGGATTCCACTGGGCGACAGCCTCCAGGGCCTTCGCCTCCCCCTCGGCGTCTCCAGACGCCACCGCCAACTTCCATGCCCGCCAATGGGCCGTGGCTCGATGGGGAGTCCGCCTCAGGAGTTCGTCGACCGCAAGGCGTGCGGTCTCCAGGTCTCCCCGGGAAACCGCCATGTCCGCCAGGAGTTTTGGCGGCTGGAATGCGGTGGAATCCCTTGAGATTGCATCAAGCAGCAGCGCCTTCCTGCGCTGGTAGGAGAGATACCTGTCGGCAAGGGAGTCCTCCGCCAGCTGGTGCGCCCGGGCCCCTGGCGCCTGGTGAAGCGACCAGATGCAGCCCAGCCCCAGGAGCACAAGGGCGCCCATGGGCAGATACGCGGAGAGGGGACGGGGATTCCTCCCTGCCGTGGCGGCCTCCTCGCGCCGGGTCGGCCCAAAGGCATAGAGGCCAAGAAAGCCCGCCAGGGAGGTCGTTGAGACAATCATGTCGTTGAACTGGGTCAGCGCATGGACGTTCCACGCCACCATCCCGCACACTGTCATTGCGAAGAGCGCCTGTGATTTGCAGCGGCGTCTCCGGAAGAGTCCCGCCGCCAGCAGGAATGGCAGCGAGAGCCTGATGAGTGCATCCAGCGCGCCCGGGATGCCGCATTGCGAAAGCTGTGCGAAGAACACCGAGTGCGCGTCCCGTGCGTCGTCTCCCTCCCATCCCTTCAGACGCATGTGCCACGGATAGAACTCCCCAAGCCCTGCGCCGAAGACAGGATGCCCGCGATAGATTTCAACTGCGGTGCGGTAGTATTCCAGGCGGACTGTAACTGTCTCCATCTTCCTCTTGGACAGATAGTTAAGTGCAAATACCATTGCGGATGCCAGGAGAATTGCCGCCAGGACAAGCCCCGCCTTCCAGAGAGTTGTGAGACGGTGTTCCAGCAGGAGGAGTGCCGCGATTGCGACTCCCGCCACCGCGCCAAGGACCCCGCCCCGGCTTCCGCTGAAGACAAGTGCGCCCACGGCCAGGATGCAGGCCGCGCCGCCGAGAATCCAGCCGCCGGCGCGTGGCGTGGAGGTTCTTCTGCCCAGGCGAACTGCCTCCAGCACGAAGAACGGGGAGGCAAGCAGGAGCTGCGCGGCGTAGGCATTCGGGTCAGCGAAGCTACCGGTTGACCGGGTCTGCCGGAGTTTTGCCAGCATCTGCTCGGAGAGCGCGGTCCCCGTGTTTTTTGCGTGTTCAAGCTGCGCCTCGTATTCGGCCTGGAGTCCTCCGAAGTGTTGATGCCATCCCTGGAGGATTGCGATGAGTGCGCCGGCCGCCACCGTATGGAGCATCCACGGCAGGAGCCTTTCGTCGTGCCGGCTCGTCCACCACACACCCAGTGAGATGCATGCGACAGTATAGAAGTGCCAGAACCAGGCCTGTGCGTATGCGGTCTCCGTTGTATTCACCAGTCCTGCGAGTCCCAGGAGCACGGGCGAGAAGGCGACCGCCGGCACGGCGAAGGACGAATCCCGTCCTGGCTTTGCCGGATGGATTGCGGCCGTAAGGAGCAGGAGTGCGCCCGAGATTGCGGCCAGGAGGAAGTGTGGCTGGATTGTGAAGAAGAGCCACTCCCAGGCATCCATGGGGTAGTTTGCCTGTTCCACCGATATTGCGGCGTAGTTCCAACGTAGCGGCAGGAAGAACACCAGGGCGCACCAGAGGATGCGCAGGATGGTTGACGCGCGCCCTTTCATGCTTCAGCCCCCCCGCCGTTATCGTGCCGGTTTCCGCCGTGTCGCCGTCGCATTTCGCAGTGTTCCTCGAATCGGTGGCAGCACTTTACGCGGCCGCACAGTCCGCAGTGGATTGACTGTCCTCCCGTGCCTGGCTTCGCCTGTGGAGCGTAACCCGACTTCTCCCTCTTGAGGAAAGTCGAGCAGCAGAGGCGTCTTCCGCAGATTCCGATGCCTCCGATGATTGCCGACTCGTCCCTGGCTCCGATTTGCCTCATTTCGATATGGCAGTTGAAGGTCGCCCCCAGTTCGCGGATAAGCCCCCTGAAATCAACGCGTGCCTCGGCTGCATAGACGCAGAGGAGCATGTTCCGGTCGAAGGAGTAGTGCAACGTGGTGAGCCTCATGGGGATTCTCTGCCGGCGTATGATCTCCCGCACCCTCGGATACGCCTCCTGGCAGAGGCGGTCGTTATCCGCGGCCGTCTCCTTGTCCTTTGGGGTGGCGACCCTCAGGACCTTCGGAAGCGATGCGCCCTCCATGCGGCGGCTGCGGCGGCGCGCCCGATCCTGCTCAAGCAGGAGAAGCTCCTCGGGGGAGACCTTCTTCGGGGGCTCCGCAACCTCGCCCAGCTCCTGGAAGCCGTCGCATTGGACGACGAGGGCGGCACCGGAAAGGATTCCAGGGGCCTCATCGTCGGAGGCGACGTCGTAGCTGATGCAGGGCATCACTTGCAATCGGCAGACAAGGGGCATCTTCCACTCGCAAAACAGGCTTCTTCTCTAACCCAGGGACATCCTGGCGCGCTTGTCCTGGATGACATCATGGAGGATGTCGTCCAGGCTCCTTGTGGGTCGGTATCCCAGAAGCCGTGCGGCCTTGGAGAGATCCGGCACGCGCCTGTGCATATCCTCGAACCCCGGGCCATACGCCTGGTCGTAGGGGATGATCTTGATGGGCGACGGGCTGCCCGTCAGCTCCTTGATGCGCTCCGCCAGCCCGAGAATGGTGATTTCCTGGTCGTTGCCGAGGTTTATCACCTGGCCGTGTGTCTGGGGAGCCTCTGGAATCATCATCAACGTCTCGACAATGTCGGAGACATGGGTGAAGCAACGCGACTGGGTTCCGTCGCCGAAGACCGTAATCGGCTTCCCTGAAAGCGCCTGGGTGACGAGGGTGGGGACGACCATCCCGTACTGTCCGGTCTGCCTCGGCCCGACGGTGTTGAAGAGGCGCACCACCGTAATCGGCAGGTGCCTCTCCACCCAATACGCCAGCGCCAGGAACTCGTCGAGGGCCTTCGCGCAGGCATAGCTCCAGCGGCGGCGGCAGGTCGCCCCCATCACGGTGTCGTCATCCTCGTTGAAGGGAATCCTGGACCCCTTGCCGTAGACCTCGGAGGTGCTCGTCAGCAAAAAGGGCTTCCAATGGCGGTTGCACGCCTCCAGGACAACGGTCGTGCCGCCCACGATGCTCTCAATGGTGTGGACTGGCTGGTCGATGATGAGGCGCACCCCCACGGCGCTGGCGAGATGGTATACGAAGTCGGCCTTTGCGACCAGTTCATCCACCAGCTTCGCGTCATTGACGGAGCCCACATGCAATTCCAGGGAGCCGCCCTTTTCAAGGCCGCGCAGATTTTCGACGCATCCTGTGGAGAGGTCGTCAAGGACAGTCACCTTTTCTCCGGCGGCGACCAGTGCCGCCGAGAGGTGGGACCCGATGAATCCTGCCCCGCCTGTAATGAGAACATTCATAACGTATTGATTCTGAAGGAGTTACGACCTACCAAGCTCAATTGACCGCTTGCATGCGGCCTCAAGGAGTTCCTGGACCATTCCATCGAAGCCATGCGTCTTCATCACATCCAGCGCCGCGGCGGTTGTGCCGCCCTTCGACGTGACGGCGACCCTCAGCTCCCCGGGGGTGCCCTTTCCCCGGAGCAGCATCTCCGTCGCCCCGGCCATTGTCTGGACGGCGAGTTTCTGGGCGAGTTCTTCATCCAGTCCGAGTTTTGCCCCGCCCTTTGCAAGTGCCTCGATGAACGCGAAGAAGTATGCCGGTCCCGAGCCGGAGAGCGCAGTCACTGCGTCCAGTTTTTCTTCTGGGACTCTCCACGCCCTTCCGAGGGCACCCAGGAGTTTTGCGGCGAATCCGTCCGCCGCCGCGTCCTTTTCATCCGAGAGTGCGTAGCAGCTTGCGCCCTTTCCCACCATCAGCGGGGTGTTTGGCATGACCCGCACCATCCGTGCGTCCCCGAACCATGTCCGGAGCTTTTCGAGTGAGAGTCCTGCGCAGATTGAGAAGACGAGGCAGTTTTTCTTCAGCGGCGGCATTGCCGAGAACGCCTGTGGGGCGGCCTGAGGCTTGACTGCCAGGACCAGCACATCCGCGCCGGCGGCCAGTTCCTCCGTGACGGCGGGGACTGTCTCCAGCCCCGTCGCCCGCGAGAATGCGTCCCTGGCCTCAGCCGACGGGTCGGCCGCGACAATCCTGTCGCCGGGGAAGAGATTCTTCGCGACGATTCCTCCGGCGATGGCCGTCGCCATCTTTCCTGCTCCGCAGAAGAGAATGTCCATGGTTTCCTTTTGGTTGGGTGCCGACTTTAGAGCCCCATCCTGTCCCGCAGATTGTGGAAGGATTTTTCGAGGCTTTCGAAGGGTGGCATTTCGCCGTTGTCGCGTTCGACGATATACCACTGTGCTCCGGCGAACTTTGCGGCGTCGATGATAGCCGGCCATTCGAGATTTCCGTCACCGACCTCCGTGATCACGAGCTTTGGGGCGAATTCATCGGTTCTCGACTCGAGTTTGCCGTCCTTGAGGTGGAAGCATGGGACCCTGTGGGGCAGCCTTCGAATGAGTGCGGAGGGTTCCTTTCCTGCGTATGCGACCCAGTACGTATCGATTTCGAACCATGCGTTGAAGGGGTCCAGTTCACGAATCAGGTGTTCGTAGCATGTCAATCCGTCGGGCAGCTTCAGGAATTCGTGGAAGTGGTTGTGATATCCCAGCGAGAGTCCAGCCTCCGCCAGGAGTGCCGCGCACTTGTTGAAGCGCTTGACGAAGTCCTTCCAGGTCTTGAGCTTGAGCCCCGTGCCGCCCTGGGGGAAGAAGCCGCCGATTGCAGGATAACGGCATCCCCACATGAGATGCTCGTCAATCACCGCGTTGGTCTCCTTCTCGATGCGGTCAAAGCTGATGTGGGTGGCTACGCACTCCAGCCCCTCGCCGGAGAGAATCTTCTGGATTTCCTTCGGGGGAATCGGTCCGATGGCGGAGAGCTGCACGCCGTCGTAGCCAATCTTCTTGACACGCTTGCAGGTCTTCGCGAAATCCTTCGCGTTCTTTGTAAATTCCCTGACTGTGTAGAACTGGGCAGCTAGCTTTTCCATGTTTCCTGTGGGGTTGTGGTGGATTGGATGGGGTCGTCTGGTCGGTGGATTATGCCTGAAAAAAGTGGTGGAGAGCCTTCCTTCCGGTGCTGTCAGGACATGCAGTCCCTGAAGAACTTGATGGTGCGGGGAAGCCCCTCCGAAAGCGTGACGGTTGGCAGCCAGCAGAGGGCAGATCGCGCGAGCCCGATGTCCGGGCGGCGCACCTTCGGGTCGTCCGAGGGCAGAGGCCGTGTGACGAGCTTGCTCTTGCTTCCCGTAAGCCTGATTACCATCTCCGCAAGCTCGCGAATCGTGAACTCCCCTGGATTGCCGATGTTGACGGGGCCGGGGAACTCCTCGACGGAGTCCTCCATCATCGCGACAAGCCCACCCACGGTGTCGGTGCAGTAGCAGAAGGAGCGTGTCTGGGAGCCGTCGCCGTAGATGGTGATAGGCTCGCCGCGCAACGCCTGCATTATGAAGTTCGAGACCACCCGCCCGTCTTCGGGATCCATCCTCGGTCCGTAGGAGTTGAAGATTCTGACCACCTTGATTTTTGTCCCGAATTGGCGTTGGTGGTCGAAGAAGAGGGATTCCGCCATGCGCTTCCCCTCGTCGTAGCAGGAGCGCACACCGTGCGGGTTGACATTGCCCCAGTATTCCTCGGGCTGCGGGTGCACCTTCGCGTCCCCGTAGACCTCGGAGGTTGATGCCTGGAGGATGTACGCCCCCTTGCGCCGTGCAAGCTCCAGCGTCTTCAACGCCCCGAGGAAGCAGGTCTCCGAGGTTCCGATTGGGTCGGCCTGGTACCGTGGCGGGCTTGCGGGGCATGCGAGGTTATAGATTTCGTCCACATCCTCGTCGAACTCCATCCACCTGACATCCTCCTTGCGGAAGGCAAGCCTGTCGCCGAATTCGGCGACGAGTCCCTCCAGGTTCGCCATCCGTCCCGTGGAGAGATTGTCTATCACGGTGACCTTGTGCCCGGCCAACAGGAGTCTTTCGGCAAGATGGGAGCCGAGGAATCCCGCTCCGCCTGTGATGAGGATGCGTTTGGCTGTGGACATTTGGTAGAGGTATTAGATTTGACGCCGTTCCCTGGTTTCGCCCCATGGGTGCTCCGCGGGGCGCGGGGCGGCCGTCAGGAAAAACACTTGGATAGGACTCCAAATATAATACACTTCGTAGGCAGGTGGCTACCGATGAAAATAGAGACGGAGAGGAAATTTTTGGTTTCAGGGGAGGAATGGCGTCCTCTGGCCACCCACAGTTCGGAGATTACGCAGGGGTATTTCCCGACCCAGGGGGGCTCCTCTGTCCGCATACGCGTCATCGGCGACCGGGCGAACATCAATATCAAGGGCAAGCCCAGCGGATGCTCGCGGGTCGAATTCGAATACGAGATCCCCGTGGAGGACGCATGGATGATGCTGGAGAAATTCTGCGGCGGGACGACAGTCCGCAAGACGCGCTTCTTCGTCCCCGCCGGCGACACGGGACTCGTCTGGGAGATTGACGAATACCACGGCCCCTTCGAGGGACACGCCACTGCGGAGGTGGAGTTGCCGGAGGAGGACCACCCCTTCCCGCGCCCGGAATGGCTTGGGAAAGAGGTGACGGATGACCACAGGTTTTCGAACCTGGCGCTGGCGCTGGCTCAGTCCTGGCCCGGCGCATAGAGAGCGCGGCCTGGCGGCATAGTAATGCTAACTACTTGCGCCAGAAGATGTTGTATAATTTGACTGAACGCACCGTATGCGCTGTGCAATGCGGTTCCTGAAGAGTGCGACCATTGCGGCCAGCGCCAGGAACGCCGCGGGAATCGTCCAGTAGAGCGCGTTCACCCCCAGTGCCGGCGCGATTATGCACGCACCCAGGTGTCCCAGTCCCGAGCAGGACGAGCGGACCGCCTGTGCGTATCCGAAGATCACGCCCCGGTGTTCCGGCTCCGTCACCTTTGAAATCCAGGAGGTGCATATTGGCTCCATCCCGCCGCCGCAGAAGACCATTATGAACCGCAGCGGAATCATTGCCAGGACCCCCCAGGTGGTTCCCACTGCGACCCCAGGCAGGGACACGCGTGGTTCCGAGGGCAGAACAAATGGCAGCGCCGCCATTGCGAGGACGGCGAGGCATGCGGTCAGCGCCATCGCCTGGGCAATCCTTGCGGGGCGTCCGTCAATATGCCTGGCGAGCAGGAATCCCGCCGTGACGGCCCCCAGTGAGCCGGCCCCCATCACCCAGCTTGTGAACATTTCCCGCCCGGGGAAGTCTACGCCCCCGTTGAGTTGTTCGACATAGAGGGCGATCTGGGACTGGTCCATCAGGCGCGCCAGCGAGTTGCATCCGTAGATTGCGAGGACGGGCAGCGCGGGCAGCAGGACAGTCGTCCAGGTCAGCCTCCATCCACCCGCGCCCGTGGGCTTGCCTGCGGCGTCTCCCGCCTCGGGCGTGAATTGTTCCTTCACGAGGAAGAGCACCAGCAGGGTCGTCACCAGCAGGAGTCCGCTGGAGATGTGGAATGAGTTTCGGAATCCGAACTGGTCCGCCAGGACGCCTCCCACGAGGAGCCCGGCCATCTCCCCCGAGAAGATCGAGCTTGACAGCAGCCCCAGGGCGAATCCCTGCTTTTCCCGGGGCGTATTGCATGCGACCAGGGTGGTCGACGCGGCAATCGTCCCCGTGAAGCATCCTTGGAAGAAACGGAGCGCCAGAAACTGCCAGACGCTTCTGCTAAGCCCCATGAGGCCCAGGACCACCGTCCCCATGAATGCGGCGCGAAGCACCATCTTCTTGCGTCCGAAGCGGTCTGCGACCCACCCCCACAGTGGCGCGGCGACCATGAAGGCGGCCTGTGTCAGGAGCGACGAGAGCCCTGCGTAGAAGCGTATGCGCGGTTCCCCCGCATCCGGGGCGAGTTCGCGGATGAAATATGCCGCGAAGGGGACCGACATGGAGAAGCCGCACAGCGAGACGAACTGCGAGACCCACAGGACCGCCAGGTTGCGGCGCCAATAGCTGAAATCGGCGGACAAGGTGCCTTTGCCTCCCAGTCCGCTAGAAGTGGCAGTTCAGGCGGATGCCGCCCAGGAAGGTGACCGCCGAGTTGAATGCGTCGTCCCGTGCCGCGTCCCGCGAGCGGCTGTCCGGGTGCATGTCCGTCTGGACGAATGGCTCGACAGACCATGTGTCGTTGACATTCCAGGTGAGGGACGACCTCCACGCCGCCGTGTAGAAGGCGTTGCCTCCCACCATTCCGTCGGTCATCCTGCGGAGCTTTCTCGTGTCGCCCCAGTAGAGCATCAGGCTGTTCGCCCACTGCCACGAGCCGTCCTCCGTCACGGAGTAGACGAGCGTTGCGTCCGTGAGTGCGAATGTGGCATTCTTGCCGTAGTTGTGTTCGAGGGTGAAGGCCCCCGTCAGGGCGAACCTGCCGCTCTGCCAGATTTCATTGAGGAAGAAGCTCATCGAGAGGCTTCCCGAATTCTCCTCGCTCTCGCCGGGATATCCGTTGTAGGTCCAGCAAAGGTCCACGACGACCGGCCCCATCACACCTGTATTGGTGAAGCCCAGCGCATAGCCCATGTAGAAGCGGTCGTCCTGGAAGTGGCGGCGGCGGCCGGCCGTCCCTGAAAAGTTGTAGGTTCCCGTTACGCCCATGTAGAGGCCGCTCTCCGAGACCTCGGCCTGCATCACGGAAACCATGGAGGGATTCTCGCACCAGCCATCGCGGACGTATCTGGAGGAAAGCCCCAGCCCGAAGGAACAGGTTGGCTCAAACCTGGGAGGGGGAATGACCGGACGGGCCTGCGGAACCGGAGGAGCCGCCTCCCCACGCTCCTGGGCATAAAACTGCATCCGCATCTCAGGGGACTGGGCAAAACACAAGAGGGATGCGAAGGACAACAACAAAAAAGCCGAGAAGAGACGACTCATGAGAAAAGCTACTCCATGAATGAAGATTCCACGACCACTGAATGAAACACAGGATAATGTAGCCCAAAGAAGAGAGTGAACCCGAACTCGCCTCCGGCCACGGCGTGGCAAGACTGCGGAAAATATTCCATGTCGCCTTGTGCCGCCCCGTATTCTGTTGATATATTAAGAACATGTTGCGGGATGGGGCGGACGCCGAAGCGCCAAGTGCCTGGCGCAGTTTCCCTTCCCGCGGCCTGCAATTTCCGTGCAATCCCCACTGGCCCTCCTTGAGCCCCACCATTTGCGACGAGTGCGATGAAGATCCAGAGTTCTCCAACCATGCGACGGATGCCGACCTACCTGCACCGTCTTCTCCGCATGCGCCTTGCGGGCGAGGAGTGGGTTTCCTGCGCCGACCTTGCCCAGTATATGAACATCCCCCACATCCTCGTGAGGAAGGACGTGGCCATGACCGGCCTCAAGGGCAACAAGCGCTATGGCTTCCGGGTGAACGAGCTCATCGACGCCATCCTGAGGCTTGTGGGCTGGGACAGCGTATCGAAGGCGACCCTCGTCGGCGCCGGCTCCCTGGGCTCCGCCCTCCTGGGCTTCTCCGACTTCAAGGCATACAACTTCAAGATCACCTCCGTATTCGACTCCGACAAGGAGAAGATAGGCCGCGAAATCCACGGCTTCAAGGTGCACGACATAGCGCAAATCCGCAACATCCTAAAGAAGGCGCCGCCAAAGGTGGGAATCATCTGCGTGCCGGCAGTCGGGGCGCAGCTCATCGCGGATGTCATGGTCTCCCTCGGAATCAAGTATATCTGGAACTTCGCAAACGTGTGCCTCCAGGTGCCAAAGGACGTGATCGTCCAGCGGGAGGTCATCGCCGGCGGCCTGGCAGTCCTCTCCGCAAAAATCAAGAAGGCGGAGGCGGGAGAACCACAACAACCCTCGGAAGAGTAGCCACAAGCAAAGGGCGAAAATTGGACAAAAGATGACTATTCCTGAAAATTCCGCAGAATTTCTTCGTTTTTTTGACAGAATGTGATTGAAAGTGGTTTTTTCCGGGCTACATTAGCGCCGCTTACGATAGTTTTTTATCATGTGATGATAATTTAACCCCATCAGACACCCCCCCTAATAGAACAGGAGCATAGAGAGATGAAGAAGGAAAAGGTAAAACCCGTGGTTGAGCTGACTCCCGAGCAGAAGGACGCGGCCGAGAAGGCCACCGTTGACGCGATTGTCGCGAAGGTGAAGGCCGCCCAGGAGCTTTACGCGAACTACACCCAGGAGCAGGTTGACAAGATTTTCAAGGCGGCCTCCCTTGCCGCGAACAAGATGCGCATTCCCCTGGCCCAGATGGCTGTCGAGGAGACTGGCATGGGCGTAGTCGAGGACAAGATCATCAAGAACCACTACGCCTCCGAATACATCTTCAACAAGTACGAGCATCTGAAGACCTGCGGCATCATTGACGTTGACGACGCCTTTGGCATGATCAAGGTCGCGGAGCCCCGTGGCGTGATTGCGGGCATTGTCCCGACCACCAACCCGACCTCCACGGCGATTTTCAAGTCGCTGATTGCCCTGAAGACCCGCAACGGAATCGTCTTCAGCCCCCATCCCCGCGCGAAGCACTGCACCAACATGGCCGCGAAGATTGTCCTTGACGCCGCTGTGGAGGCCGGCGCCCCTGCCGACATCATCGGCTGGATTGACGAGCCGACCGTCACCATGTCCGGCTACCTGATGGGGCACAAGGACGTCGCCCTGATTCTGGCGACTGGCGGCCCGGGCATGGTCAAGGCCGCATATTCTTCGGGCACCCCCGCCGTCGGCGTCGGCCCCGGAAACACCCCAGTCATCCTTGACGACACCTGCGACGTCGAGATGGCCGTCAGCTCGATTCTCCTTTCCAAGACCTTCGACAACGGCATGATCTGCGCCTCCGAGCAGTCGGCGACTGTCCTCGCGCCGATCTACGACGCGGTCAAGGCCGAGTTCAAGAAGCGCGGCGGCTACATCCTCAACAAGAAGGAGGCGGACGCAGTCGGCAAGGTCATCCAGGTCGACGGCAAGATCAACGCGAAGATTGTCGGCCAGACCGCCCTCACCATCGCCAAGATGGCCGGCATCAAGGTGCCCGAGCAGACGAAGGTGCTCATCGCCGAGGTCAAGGGCGTCGGGCTGGACGTCCCCTTCTCCCGCGAGAAGCTCTCCCCCACCCTCGCCCTCTACAAGGCTGACACCTACGAGGAGGCAATCGAGAACGCGAAGGCCCTTTTGAACTACGGTGGCCTGGGCCACACTGCGGTCCTCTACACCAACACCCAGAACGAGGAGCGCATCAGGGAGTTCGGCCACATCATGCTTGCGAGCAGAGTCCTCATCAACACGCCAAGCTCGCAGGGCGGCATCGGCGACCTCTACAACTTCGCCCTCAACCCATCGCTGACACTGGGCTGCGGCTCATGGGGCGGAAACTACGTCTCCGAAAACGTCGGCCCAATGAATCTTCTGAACATCAAGTCCATCGCCAAACGGAGGGAAAACATGCTCTGGTTCCGCGTCCCCCAGAAGGTCTATTTCAAATACGGCTGCCTCTGCACCGCCCTGGGGGATCTTGCGGGCAAGAAGCGCGCCTTCATTGTCACTGACAAGTTCCTCTACGGCACCGGCATCCTCGGACCGATGCTCCAGAAGCTCACCGACATGGGCATCGCGACACATGTCTTCAGCGACGTCGCCCCGGACCCCACCATCCAGCTCGCGCAGAAGGGGCTCGAACAGCTCCGCAGCTTCGACGCCGACGTGATCATCGCGGTGGGCGGCGGAAGCCCAATCGACGCGGCGAAGATCATGTGGCTCATGTACGAGCTGCCCGATGTCAAGTTCGAGGATGTGGCCATGCGCTTCATGGACATCCGCAAGCGCATCGTCAAGCTGCCTGAACTCGGCAAGAAGGCCATGATGGTCGCAGTGCCCACCACCAGCGGCACCGGCTCCGAAGTCACACCCTTCGCCGTCATCACCGACGAGGTCACCCAGCAGAAGTTCCCGCTGGCGGACTACGCGCTGACCCCGAACATGGCAATCATCGACACCGAGCTGGTAATGAAGCTCCCGAAGGGGCTCACGGCCATCTCCGGCATCGACGCACTCACACACGCCCTCGAAGCCAGGGTCTCCTGCATGCAGAGCGACTACTGCAACGCGCTGGCAAACGAGGCCGCCGCACTGATCCTCAAGTATCTGCCCGAGTGCTACAACAACGGCCCCATGAATGAAATCGCCCGCGAACACATGTTCAACGCCTCCGCAATGGCCGGCATGGCGTTCGCAAACGCATTCCTCGGGCTCTGCCACTCCATGGCGCATAAGCTCGGAGGCATGTACCATGTGCCCCACGGCTTGGCAAATGCTTTCCTCATCACTTACATTATGCGCTACAATGCGGTGGATTGCATGACAAAACAGGCCGCATTCCCACAGTACCACTACCCGAATGCAAAGGCGGACTACGCGGCAGTCGCAAGGTACATCGGTCTCACAGGAAAGAACGACGACGAATTGGTCGACAAGCTCGTCGGAAAGGTCGACGAACTCAAGGCGGCCCTCGACATCCCCAAGGCTATGAAGCCCTGGTTCGACGCGAAGGGAATCACCGAGAAGACCTTCCTCGCACAGCTTGACGAACTCGCAGTCAAGGCCTATGACGACCAGTGCACCGGCGCCAACCCACGCTACCCGCTGATCTCCGAAATCAAGGAGCTCTACCTCGCCGCATACTACGGGAAATAGCCTGCCGGGAATGACACGCCCCATGCCCGCGACCACCACATTGTGACGCGAGGCACGGGGCGAGAACTCCAAAGGGCGACGCCCCGCCCTCTTCCAGATGTCTCCCGACTTCAGGAAGAGGGTTCTGCGTATCTGGATCCACTACACCACGACATACAGCATCCTGGAAACAGGACGGACAAAAACAAGGAGAAGGCAAGATGGAAATTCTGAAGAAGATCTCCGAGGCGCGCGCCTCGGGAGCCGGCTATGAAGGAAAGCAGGAGGACGCGGTCTTCGTCTTCGCAGGCGCACTGGGTGAAATCCTCGTCAAGGAACCTAACTTCGCAGGCCCCGCAGTGAGACTCCTCGCCGCATTCAGCGACAGCAAGGTCTCCTCCGAATGCGTCGAAATCTTCCCGATGGAGAAGCTCGAGAACCTCATCCCCAGGCTGGCCGTCAAGACGGCGATTCTCTGCGTCCCACACCGCCAGGCCGAAAAGACCGCAGAGGAACTCGGACACGCGGGAATCACACGCATCCTTAACTGGAGCGGAACCGACCTCATGCCCAGACCCCATCTCGCAATCCTCAACGAGGCACCCCCCGCAAACTGCCTCGACCAGGAAAAATAGCCACCTAAAAATCCATAGGGACAAATGGGTAAAATCAAGATGGTCATCTGCATCGGCAGCTCCTGCTTCGCCAGGGGAAACGCCGAAAACGTCAAAATCACCGAAGACTTCCTGGCCAAACGCGGCCTCTCCGATGAAATCGACATCGACCTCTGCGGAGGACTCTGCACGGGAAACTGCGCCGACGGACCAATTGTGATTGTCAATGACAAAATCTACAAGCATGTCGAAGGCGGGGCAATGCTCGATATTCTGAATCATTACTTTCCGAAGTAGGGAGGAGGGAGAAGAGGGGAGAGGGGAGTGCGTGGATGGCGCGCATGGGCGCGCCCGCACGGCGCTTAGGCCGTGCGGCCACCGAAGTAGGGAGAAGAGAGGAGGGAGAAGAGGGGAGTGCGTGGATGGCGCGCGTGGGCGCGCCCGCACGGAGCTTCCGTCAAGTAGGGAGAAGAGGGGAGAGGGGAGTGCGTGGATGGCGCGCGTGAGCGCGCCCGCACGGCGCTTCCGCCGTGCGTCCACCGAAGTAGGGAGAAGGGAGGAGGGAGGAGTCGCAATGATTGCGTAACATGTTGAAAGCAAACATGTTATATACACTTCCAATTCATTGCTTGCTTTTTTGTTGTAGCGGAGGGAACAATCCTTAAAGAAAGATGTTTGAGCCTGTCTATACCATTGAGAATGAGTGCCAGGACTGCTACAAGTGTGTCCGTCACTGTCATTGCAAGGCCATCCGGATAGTCAACGGCAAGGCTTCCGTGATACCCGAGAGCTGTGTCGCCTGCGGGGAGTGCGTGAAGGTATGCCCCTCCCATGCGAAGAAGATCCGCTCAGACCTCTCCCGCCTGAAGCGTCTTCTGGACGAAGGCGGCAACCTCCATGCGTCCATTGCGCCGAGCTTCCCAGCCTATTTTCCCGGCGTCAAGCTAGGGCAGCTTGCGGCCGCCCTCAAGCGCCTTGGCTTCAAGGGAGTCAGCGAGACCGCCCTGGGCGCGCAGATTGTCAGCAACCAGACGGCGGGGTTCCTGCACACCACCGACCTGCCCCTGGTGATTTCCAGCGCATGCCCCGCCTGCGTGGACTACATCAGGAAGTACCACCCCGAGGCCACGAAATACATCGCCCCCTTCCTCTCGCCAATCCTCTCCCACTGCCGGCTGGTCAAGGAACGCTTCGGGGACGACGCGAAGGTCGTCTTCTTCGGCCCCTGCGCCGCGAAGAAGAACGAGGCCGACAGGCATCCCGAGCTGCTTTCCCTGGCGGTCACCTTTGCGGCGTTGGACGAACTCCTCCAGGAGAAGGACATACACCTTGTGGAGGAAGAAACCGCCGACATCGAGATTCAGCCAGCGGAGGAGGGACGCTTCTATTCGGTGGAGGGCGGCATGAACGACACCCTCCGCGACGGCCAGAAGGACGTCCGCTACATATCCGTCTCAGGCCTTGAGAACCTCGACCGCATGCTCTCCTACTACTACGGAGGACGTTCCCAGCGGCGCATCTTCCTCGAATGCCTCGCCTGCCACGGCGGCTGCGTGAACGGGCCGGTCATCCCCCTGGGCTTTGCGGGGCTTGAAACCATCACCGAGACCGACAACCTCAGCAGCTTCCAGACAAGCTGCGACCGCACATGCCCCGAAAACATCCACGATGAACTGAAGTCCGACCCCGTGGACGTGGTGGAGCCCTCCGAAAACGACATCACATGCGCCCTTGCCAGGGTCGGGAAGTTCAGCCGCGAGGACGAATTGAACTGCGGAGCCTGCGGCTACAGCACCTGCCGGGAATTCGCGAAGGCCCTTCTGGAGGACAAGGCGGAGGAGGCAATGTGCCACACCTACCTGCGCAGGAACTTCGAGCGCACCAGCAACGCCCTCATCCGCTTCATCCCGGCGGCAGTCGTCCTCGTTGACGAGCATCTCAACATCAGCGAATGCAACAGGAACTTCGCACGGATGGTCGAGATGACCGACGTCTTCGACGCGCTCGGCAACCTCAACACAATCCCCGTCGCAAATACGCTCCCCGACTTTGCGGACCTCTTCGGAAGCGTCATCGAGAATGGCGGCGAAATCGAGAAGTTCAACCAGAAGTTCAAGGACAAGATCATCAACATCAGCGTATTCACGATTGCGAAGGGGAAGTTCGCCGGCGCCGTCATCCAGGACATCACCAAGAACGAGCTGCAGCGCGAACAGATTGCCGAGAAGGCCCGCGAGGTCATCCGCAAGAACGTGCATACTGTCCAGCAGGTGGCGAGGCTCTTCGGCGAACATGTCGCCGACACCGAAATCCTCCTGAATGAAATCGCGGGAAGCTACGAAAGCCACGGAGAGAACGAGCAATGACCTCGAAGGTTTTTGTAGAAGTCGAGTCCTTCCAGTTCACAAAGACTGGGCAGGCCGCCTGCGGCGACGACATCCAAATCGAGCATCTCGCCAACGAGAACAGATACCTGGCCGTCCTCTCCGACGGGCTTGGAAGCGGAGTCAAGGCGAACATCCTCGCCAACATGACGACGACGATGGCGCTTCGCTTCCTGCAGTCGAACATGGACATGCTCCAGTCGATTGAGACCATCATGGACTCGCTGCCCGTCTGCGAAGTCCGCAAGATAAGCTACGCCACCTTTTCGATGATTGACCTGCGCCTTGGCGGCATCACGCGTGTCATCGAGATGGGCAACCCGCAATACATCCAGTTGCGCGGCACGGAGGAGGTCCCCCCCATCAAGCACGAGACGATTGTCTCCCAGCATTGGCCCGACCGCCAGGTGGAGTGCTACGAAATCAAGCTTGAGCCTGGCGACCGCCTGATTGTCGCCTCCGACGGCGTCACCCAGTCCGGCCTTGGCGAGGGTTCCCAATACAAGTTTGGCTGGCGCCGTTGCGGCGAGATGGCATACGCCCAGGAACGCATCGCCGCAAACCCGGAAATCTCCTCCTACGCGCTTGCGCGGTCGATTGCGTACCAGGCATACGCAATCTCGAAGAACACCTGCAAGGACGACATCTCCTGCCTTGTCTTCTACATCAGGACGCCACGGGTGATGCGCCTTCTGACAGGCCCTCCCTACCACAAGGAAAACGACCGCGAATACGCCCTGAAGGCGGACCTCGGGGAGGAGCACACGATCATCTGCGGCGGCACCACCGCCAACATCGTCGAAAGGGTGCTTGGGAAGCGCGTCGAGATTGACATTACGCACCTCAAGCTGGGAGACAAGCTGCCGCCGGCAGGCAGGATTCCAGGGGTCGCCCTTGTGACGGAGGGCATCCTCACCCTGACAAAGGTCTGCGTCGCTCTGGAGAACGACGAGGAGGCCTCCACCCTGCCCTCGCCCGTCAAGCGCATCATCGACATGATGATGCAGCACGACCACATCGAGTTCGTGGTCGGCACGAAGGTCAACGAAGCCCACCAGGACCCCAGCCTCCCGCAGGACCTGGAGCTCAGGCGGGGAGTCATCCGCAGAATCGCAAAGGCTCTCACGGAAAAATACCGCAAGGAGGTTGAGATTTCCTTCTTCTGACGGCAAACCGCTTTTTTCAGCAACCAGTCACGCGCGGGCGGTTCTCCGCAGGCGCGCAACCACACATAAACAAAGGGACAAGACATAAAATGAAGAAGCTGCAACTTGAAATCTGCTGTGGAACCACCTGCTTCATGCTCGGCGCCGACAAGCTCCTCAACATCGAGAACGAGATGCCTACCGACCTGCGCAGCCGCGCCGACATCAGGGCTCTCCCATGCCTCGGACTGTGCAACGACAGCAAGCTGGCGGGCGCGCCATACGTCAAGCTCAACGGCGAAATCATCGAAAAGGCGACCGCCGAGAAGATCTACGAGAGAATGCGCGAAATCCTCGAGAACTCGCCACTCTAACCCACGCCTCCTCAATGGACAGGGAGGATGGCGCGAGCCGCCGCCCTCCCGATGACGCCCGCACGACCCCGCCACGTAAGGCACGCCGGCACGATACGCCGCCTGCCACGTAACCAACATCCCCACCTAAAAGCCCAACTCCTCCATGATTGACGGCTCCGTATACCTAAGGCGAGAACTCATGATCCGCTTCGTCCGTGCCTTCAACGACGGCACGCTCGAGACGGAACTCGACAGGCTGCCCATCGCGCTGCGGCCCAGGCAGGGCGGCTCCAGCAGATGCTGCATCTACCACGACCGCGCCGTCATCAAATACCGCGTAATGAGCCTGCTGGGCTTTTCCTGCGAGGAGGAGACAGACGAGGCGCGGACGCTGGCCTCGTACTACCGCGAGGCATGCGAACGCCCCACCCCGGTCGCAGACCCCGACTCCGAGAAGATACCCCTCTCCGTCTGCGAGGCGGGATGCTCGGAATGCCCAAGCTCCAGGGTGGTTGTGACGGGCAACTGCCGGGGGTGCTTCTCACGCCCGTGCATGTACAACTGCCCGAAGAATGCCATCGACATCGTAAACCAAACCTCGACTATCGACTACAGCAAGTGCATCAAGTGCGGAAAGTGCGTCTCCGTCTGCCCGTTCCATGCAATTGTCAAGACGACTGTCCCCTGCGAGGACGCATGCCCCACCGGCGCCATCCACAAGGACGAGGAGGGGCATACCACCATCGACCCCAAGAAGTGCATCTCCTGCGGAAACTGCTTCTCCAAGTGCCCGTTCAGCGCAATCATGGAGAAGTCCCAGCTCCTGGACGTCCTCCTGGCGCTTAAGCGTGGCGAGGAGGTGGTCGCAATGGTCGCGCCGGCCGCGACCTCCCAGTTCGCAGGAACAATCGAGCAGCTCTTCACCGCCGTCAGCAGGCTCGGGTTCCACGATGTAATGGAGGTCGCTCTCGGCGCCGAAATGACCACCGAACACGAGACCCGCGAGTTCCAGGAGAGGATGAACGCCGGCGAAAAGCTCATGACCACATCCTGCTGCCCCGCATACGTGGAGCTCGTCCGCAAGCTTCTTCCCGACTTCATGAAATACGTCTCCACGACCCCCAGCCCCATGGTCTTCGCCGCCCAGATTGCCCGTGCGGAGCATCCTGGATGCAAGGTGGTCTTCATCGGCCCCTGCGTTGCGAAGCGAATGGAGGCGATCCGGAAGGGCGTCGACTACGTCCTCAGCTTCGAGGAACTTGGCGGAATGCTTGCAGGCAACAACATTGACGTAATCGCCTGCGAGCCCTGGAAGATTCCGCGCCCGGCCATCGCCACCGCACGGAACTTCTCTAGGAGCTGCGGCGTCACCGAGGCCGTCATCCAGGAGGCAGGAGGCCTCAAGGAGGACTTCAAGCTCGATTCCAAGGCCATCAACGGCATCGACAAGAAGACCCTCGCAATGCTGAAGCTCTACGCGGCCGGAAAGCTCCCTGCGAACTTCCTCGAGGTCATGTCCTGCCCAGGAGGCTGCGTGGGAGGCCCATGCTCCCTTAGGAAATAACCCCGAATCAAAAAAAACACTGTCCGTGACAAGGAGGGGAAGCTGCCTGCCAGCGCTCCTCCTTGTTTTTTTCGGGGCGCGGCTTCTCGCTTCATGGGCAACGGAGGCCAGGCGACGCCATATATTTCCCGTATTGTCGTTTTCCCCAAGTAATTCTCCCCCCAAAAACATCAAGTCACACCCCCATTATGAAACGATTCTTCCTTCTTCCGATTCTCTTCGTGTCGGCGATGATGCTCCTTGCCGACTTCAACGAAGCCCTTACCTACTTCAACGCCACAACCGACAAGCCGGCAGTCTCATACAAGGCCGGGGACAAGGTGGTCTTCACATTCAATTTCGGCGAGATGAACAAGGACATCCCCGAAGGGACGGTCATCAGCTGGGTGCGGGAGGGGGACGACCAGGTCTTCGCAAACGGAGACCTGGTGTGGCGGCATGACGAGCCAGTCACCCTGGAGACATCAATCGGATGCCCGGGATTCGTCCACATCTTCGCAAAGCTGAAGGATGCCGCCACCGGGAATGACATCAAGTTTGAAAACGGAAATGCCGTCACCCTGGACTGCGGAGCCGGCGCCGAACCGGAAAAGCTAATCGCCGCCCCGGAGCCAAGGGACTTTGACGAATACTGGCAGAAGCAGAAGGAGAAGCTGGCAAAATGCCCGATGGAACTCCTTGAGAAGAAGGAGGTGCTCCGCAACAACGGGGTAGTCGTCTACGCAGTCAAGATTTCCTGCGCGCCACCGCGCCCCGTCACCGGATTCCTGGGCATCCCCGAAAACGCCGCCGAAAAGAGCCTCCCCGTCTACTGCTACTATGACGGATACTCCTCACACAAGGACATCTTCCAGCAAATCCCGAAATGGTTCGCGAATGACAAAATCTCCTTCGCCGTCAACGCACACGGGGCAGACCTCCTGCAGGATGACGAATACTACGAACAGTTCAACAAGGAAATCAAGAGCGGAGACTACGGCTACGCATTCGACCCAAAGCAGAATCTCTCCCCGGATACGGCATACTTCCACGGAATGGTCATGAGACTGCTCCGCGCGGCGGAGTTCGCAAAGACACTCCCCGAATGGGACGGGAAGACACTCGTGGCATGCGGCTCAAGCCAAGGAGGACTCCAGAGCGTCTGGGCGGCCGCCCTCGACCACGACTTCACCAGCGCATACCCCACCGTCCCATGGCAGTGCGACGTGGGGGGCGAGGACGCCTTCAACAGGCTCTCGGGGCCCTGGAGGATTCCATACGTCCCAGGCCTCAAGTACTTCGACTGCGTCTACATGGCACGGCGCATCACCTGCCCTGTCGAAATCCCCCGTGCAGGGCTTGGCGACTACATCTGCCCGCCTTCGGGAATCGCACTCCTATACAACAACCTCAAATGCCCGAAGAAGATCAACTGGTACCAGGGCTCGAACCACGGCTTTGTCCCCAGGATTCCGGAGACATTCACCTTCGAGGAGCAGTAACTACTTGACAATCAAATAGTTATACAACTACAAAAAAACAGGCGTCCCGATGCGGAGAATCCACCGCGCCGAGACGCCTTTCGCCTTATTGTGGTTTTCTGGCTATTCCGTGAGCTTCTTGTAGACTGCGAGGGTGCGTTCCGCCAGCTTCCTCATGGAGACCACTCCCTCTCCGATGACCTGGGGCTCTATCGTGTCGTTCAGTCTTTCAGCCAGGCGGCTTTCAGGATTGAGGATGCCGATGATTGAACCTGCGGTTGCCCCCGTGCAATCCGTGTCCATTCCCCCCATGACAGCCAGCGCGGCAGTCCGGTCGATGGTCTTTCCTCCGAGGAGGAGCGACATGACCACGATCTGGAGGTTGTTGATTGCGTGGACGCCGCTCATTCCCTTGTAGCGGGCGTCCAGCTTGTCCATGAACACCTCCCAGGAGGGAGACTCCTTGACCCACGCGAGGGATGTCCTGACCGCCTCGGCGAAACGGCACTTGGCGGGGATTTCGGAGAGTCCGATTTCGATGAGCCTGACCGGGTCGTCTTCGCAGAATGCCGCGGCAATCACCGCCGCAACGAACATCTCCGCGTAGATTCCGTTCTTAACATGTGTCCAGCATGCGTCCCGGTATGCGAATTCAGCCGCCATCTCCGGGCGTCCTGCGCACGCATATCCCCAGAAATCCGCACGGATTGCGGCTCCAATCCATTCACGGTAGGGGTTGTTGAATCGCCGTGTGAATGCCGCTGTCGCGGAGACATTCCCCTGGCGGTGCCTGCGTGGATGCCTGATGTTGTAGTTGAGGATTGCCTGTGTCTCGGCTGTGCAGATTGCATCGAACGGGAGGCTATCGTTCCAGCAGTCTGCGACATTGCTCCACTTGAAATCCCGTCCGTATTGCTCCAGCACCTTCAGTCCGATGATTGTGTAGTGGATGTCGTCGTCTGCCTCCATGCACCTGATATTCTCCCTCCAGGAGAGGGGGCAGTAGAGCGCCTGGTCGTCCAACTTTCCGCGGAAGAAGTCATCCAGCTCCCATTCGCCGCGTTTGACGAGCAGTTCCTTAATCCTTTTGCGTGGCCAGCCCTCCACGGGCTTTCCCAGGGCGCATCCGACGGAGCGTCCGCGCCATGCGCCGTGGAAGCGTTCCAGCAGTTCGCTGTCGGAGAGTTTCATCTGAAGCGTCCGCGGCCCATCTGGGCGCAGTGCACGGATCTCCTCCAGTTCGTCTGGCTCCTCGTATGGCCAGTCCTCCCGTATCGGAAGTGATTCGACCTCCTTCCACAAATCCAGAATTCCTTCGGCGAATGCGTCCGCCTCGGGGTGCAGCATCTTGAAGCGTTCGCGGATTCCGTCGGGAACCACCCTGCCCTCCTCCTCAAGCTGCTTCAACTCCATGGAAAAATTCAAATAGGGAGTATCCCATCCTGCAATGATCATTTTTGCGTGTCCTCACTAGTGTTTCGTAAAAAACAAAAAAGGTGAATCTAACTAAAAATCAGATGGTTATGATGTTTTTTTAATGTGCGCAGATTTGAACAAGTATCTTCTTCGTTGCGGGGTTTTCCGTGTTGTCAGGCAGATTTCAGAAGTTTTTCCCCCTTCACCGCCATCAGGCGTCTTTGCTTTCCAAAGAAGGGAAAGCTGGCACAGCCGTCCCATAACTTGACGACGCAGTTGAAAAAATCGATGTCATGGACATCTTAATGGCAGCCACCAAGCAACCATAGGAGAGGCCATGACACCGACAAAGCATACAATGTCCGTTCTCGCCCAGATTACAAGCTGGATACCGGACAGAATCATCGAAAACCTTGCCAGGAAGCACAGGATCCAGACCCGGTCGTTCAGCGCCACAAGCCATGTCATTTCCATGGTCTATGCCCATCTGGCCCACGCGCTGAGCTTGAACGACATCTGCGACAGCCTTTCCAACCATGCCGGAACACTGGAACAGCTCCGCAGCTGCACTCCTCCAAGCCGCAATGGCCTCTCGCACGCCAACAAGACCCGCAACGCGGACATGGCCGAGGAACTTTTCTGGAAGGTCTACGAATCGCTCTCGAAACAGTATCCCGAGTTCCTGTCCTCCAGCCGGAACTACCCCGGACTTCCGCACCGGTTCAGGACGCGGACCATCCGCGCAGTCGATTCCACCACCATCCAGCTGACCGCCTTCAGCATGGGCCGGGCGAAGCACAGACGCCAGAAGGCAGCCGCCAAGATGCACACGGCTCTGAACATGCGTTCCTTCCTTCCCAACTTCGTCATTGTCAAAAGCGCCCACGATTCGGATCCCAAAAGCGCCTGGGAGCTGTGCGCCGACATGAAGACAGGCGAGGTTGTCGTCTTTGACAAGGCCTATGTCGACTTCAAACACCTGAAAACCCTGGCTAGCCGGGGTGTGTCATGGGTGACCCGCTCCAAGGAAAACATGCTCTATGAAGTCATGGGACAGCAGGCGACAGCTGGTGAACAGAAGTCATCCGCCGTGGCTTCCGCGGCGGCCGAACCTGGAGGCTTGGAGGAACCGGCGGGAAAAGATGTGGGACAGCAGGTGTCAGGCAGGCGCAGATATGTCAGGAAGAAATGCCGCATCCTGTCCGATGAACGTATCAGGCTGACTGGAATCAGCACCAGGGAACATTATCCTGAAGAACTGAGACTGGTGACAGCCGAAGTTGAAATCAAAGGGAGGATGGTGCAGATGACATTCATCACCAACAACCTCGAATGGTCCGCCTTCACCATCTGCCAGCTCTACCAGTGCCGCTGGGGTGTGGAGGTGTTCTTCAAGGAAATCAAGCAGACCCTCCAGCTGGCGGATTTCCTCGGCCATGACGAGAACGCCGTGCGCTGGCAGATCTGGACTGCATTGCTGACGTACCTGCTGCTGCGCTTCGTGGCATGGCACAGCAAATGGAGGCATCCATTCAGCAGGCTCTTTACGCTTGTGCGTGCCGTTCTGTGGAACTTCTTCCTGCTGGCAAGCCTCATTGAATGCTGCGACACCGTCAGGGAACGCAGGAAACGAGCCATCCGAGGCAGCCCGGAAACGGCCTACCAGCTCACGTTCTGGTGAGGAAGGCAAGTCCTGCTCAAACAAATCTACACACAAAAAAGGTGCCTTGAAAAAACAGGTCTCCTTGTGCTCAATCGCACCCAAAAATCACTCATTTCATAAAAATATGGGACGGCTGTGATCTTTTTTTGCTTTTTTCAATTTCTGACGCAAAAAACACAACGATGCCACATCCATTTCAGGTATGGAGTCCCGACAAAAAACAAAGGACCACCTTAAATCAGGAGAAGTCAACAAACAGAAAAGTATGTGAAGCAACTGAGCCTTCGCAGAACAGAAGGCTCGGCTGAGTTTCCTTATTCGGAGCTCACACGCAGATATGCTTACACGCTGACTGACGGCATCAGAATAAAGACGGACCGGGGTATTCTTCCGCAACCGTCAATCAGGCGTGTTTGTTCGATTATTTTCCGACTTCGTCTGCGGTGAAGGTTCCGTACAGCACCACCAAAGCAGGCAGGATTTTGCTCCGATAGAAGACAAAATCAAATGTGGGATACCCCGTCAGGAAATGGTTGACACCTGTCCGTCCGTCTGGCTGTTGCCACCGCAATCCCAACAACTGTTTTTGCGTGGTAAAAACTTCAAATTCCAAGGCGGTACTCAAACCGCCGGCGGCAACAGAGAAATTCCCCGAATGCAGGATTTGCTCACTCAAAATATCAAACAGCTCGAAGGTTCCTTCTGCCGCCCGCCCGGTGTCATTAGAGAACACGACCTTGCGCCGCCACGCATTCGCTTCAGAGACCATGCCGAGCAGTCCCTGCTGCACAACTTTGATGTAATGCCATGCAAGTTTGCGTCCTCCATAATAATCCATTACGGAATCCGAGAACTGCGGCCAGCAGTCAATCAGATTCCACCAGAGAATTCCGGAACGTTTCGAGTGTTGTTTATTCAGTTCGATCAGATATTTGATACCTTCCGCCTGAACAATCTGGCTTGCACAGGCGAAATCTTCCAGCGACAGCGCATCCTGTCCGAAATATTCCCGGATCTGCTTTGCCATGAGTGGAACACGGTAAGCAAAAATATCGTCATCTGCCAAATAGGGGGCGCTGGCATGATAATTCCACATGGAATTGTCCGTCATCGGCCACAGAAACTCTTCAGGAATGAATTTCCTGATGGAAGAGACGCACGGACAACCATGATACCCGGTTTCACTGGTGAAACTGGTCTTGCTCTTCGCATAGAAATCACTTTTGAAATAATCGCGTGGTCCCCAAAGGTGCTGTTCCGGAGCAAAAAACATATTGTTTTCACCAGCTGCGCGGCCTTGACGGTTCGCCTCTTCCGAAATAAAAGGTGAACTCGGCAGATACGGACGCAGCGGATCGTGCATCCGACATACTGCAGGCAGCAGTTCCCGGGTAATCCGATTTCCGTTCGGATTCAGACGATACTGGAACCAGTCATTAACCAGGTCGCACTCGTTGTCACCCGCCCAAAGTGCAATGGACGGATGCTGGCGCAGTTGTCGAATAACCGTCTCCGTCTCATGCCACATCACAGCATGAAATTCCGGAGTATCCGGATAAAGAGCGCACCCCATCATAAAATCCTGCCAGACCAGAATTCCCTCCTGGTCACAGCGGTCATAGAACTCCTCGCTTTCATAGACTCCGCCGCCCCAGACCCGGATCATATTGCAGTTGAGCTCTGCCGCATTGTCCAAAATCATATCATAACGCCCGGTATCGCGAGAATGCAGAGCATCCGCCGGAACATGGTTCATCCCAAAAATTCGGACAGGAAGTCCATTCACAATAAACTGAAAATCCGGCTCTGCCGAATCAGTAGCATACTCTGCCCGTTTCAGTTCAATACGCCGGATTCCGAGCGTCAAATGCTCTTCCGCCAGCGTCTTCCCGGCAGGTGTCAGCAGGACTACCGTAACCGCATAAAGATTCGGCTGTCCATAATTGCGCGGCCACCACAGTTGCGGAGAAGGAATTTCCCAGGCAAAATCTCCCTGATAAGACCAGAGCGAAAATGTTTTTTCCCGATGATCAGTACCGCAGACAGCCGTAACTTTCACCAGCAGTTTTCCCGCATCCGGCAACGCCGGAGTTACCGCCTTCAAATGCAGACGTAAAATCGCCAGCTCCGGAGTTGCTTTGACGGTGTCAAGAAAGAGTTCTTCCAGCCGGTGTTCCGGTGTTTCTTCCAGACGGACGCCGCGGAACAGACCGCCTAAAGCCATCCGGGGCGCAATATCCCATCCCCAGGCGTGAGCCGGTTTCCGAATCCATAAAGATTCCATGTTATATGGTGTCATTGACGCAGTTCCCGGAAGCAGCGGGTATTCTGCCAGACGATTATTTGCAGAAGCCAGATGAACAGTCAGGCGATTGGAGCCCCGTTTCAGCTGATCCCGGACAGGAAATACATGCGGAATGAAAGCATTGGAAGTTTCTCCCAGTTTCTGTCCATTGAGGAACACAGTCCCAAGACAGTCCACGCCTTCCAGAATCAGCCGGAGATTCCGCAGCGAGTCATCGTATTCGAACTCGTATTCATAGAGCCATTCAAAGAATTCGTAGGGACGCAGCTGTTCCGCATTGCGTCCAACAAACAGTTCAGGTACAACGCCGGCTTTCTCCAGCTCCAGTTCCAGATTGCCGGGAACTGTGGCAGACGTCGAAAATTCCGCGTACTCCCAGTTCGCACTGATGTCTTTTCCCGGCAGCTCTTTTCGACCTTGGAGTTTCCAAGTTCCGTTCAATGAAATAAAACGGTGATTTGCTCTCATATGTTTCCTTCTGCATTCTGCAAATGTTTCCCACAGCCGTCCCATAACTTGACGGCGCAGTTGAAAAAATCGGAGTCATGGACATCTTAATGGCAGCCACCAAGCAACCATAGGAGAAGGCCATGACACCGACAAGGCATACAATGTCCGTTCTCGCCCAGATTACAAGCTGGATACCGGACAGAATCATCGAAAACCTTGCCAGGAAGCACAGGATCCAGACCCGGTCGTTCAGCGCCACAAGCCATGTCATTTCCATGGTCTATGCCCATCTGGCCCACGCGCTGAGCTTGAACGACATCTGCGACAGCCTTTCCAACCATGCCGGAACACTGGAACAGCTCCGCAGCTGCACTCCTCCAAGCCGCAATGGCCTCTCGCACGCCAACAAGACCCGCAACGCGGACATGGCCGAGGAACTTTTCTGGAAGGTCTACGAATCGCTCTCGAAACAGTATCCCGAGTTCCTGTCCTCCAGCCGGAACTACCCCGGACTTCCGCACCGGTTCAGGACGCGGACCATCCGCGCAGTCGATTCCACCACCATCCAGCTGACCGCCTTCAGCATGGGCCGGGCGAAGCACAGACGCCAGAAGGCAGCCGCCAAGATGCACACGGCTCTGAACATGCGTTCCTTCCTTCCCAACTTCGTCATTGTCAAAAGCGCCCACGATTCGGATCCCAAAAGCGCCTGGGAGCTGTGCGCCGACATGAAGACAGGCGAGGTTGTCGTCTTTGACAAGGCCTATGTCGACTTCAAACACCTGAAAACCCTGGCTAGCCGGGGTGTGTCATGGGTGACCCGCTCCAAGGAAAACATGCTCTATGAAGTCATGGGACAGCAGGCGACAGCTGGTGAACAGAAGTCATCCGCCGTGGCTTCCGCGGCGGCCGAACCTGGAGGCTTGGAGGAACCGGCGGGAAAAGATGTGGGACAGCAGGCGACCGCTGGTGAACAGAAGTCATCCGCCGTGGCTTCCGCGGCGGCCGAACCTGGAGGCCTGGAGAAACCAGCGGGAAAAGATGTGGGACAGCAGGTGTCAGGCAGGCGCAGATATGTCAGGAAGAAATGCCGCATCCTGTCCGATGAACGTATCAGGCTGACTGGAATCAGCACCAGGGAACATTATCCTGAAGAACTGAGACTGGTGACAGCCGAAGTTGAAATCAAAGGGAGGATGGTGCAGATGACATTCATCACCAACAACCTCGAATGGTCCGCCTTCACCATCTGCCAGCTCTACCAGTGCCGCTGGGGTGTGGAGGTGTTCTTCAAGGAAATCAAGCAGACCCTCCAGCTGGCGGATTTCCTCGGCCATGACGAGAACGCCGTGCGCTGGCAGATCTGGACTGCATTGCTGACGTACCTGCTGCTGCGCTTCGTGGCATGGCACAGCAAATGGAGGCATCCATTCAGCAGGCTCTTTACGCTTGTGCGTGCCGTTCTGTGGAACTTCTTCCTGCTGGCAAGCCTCATTGAATGCTGCGACACCGTCAGGGAACGCAGGAAACGAGCCATCCGAGGCAGCCCGGAAACGGCCTACCAGCTCACGTTCTGGTGAGGAAGGCAAGTCCTGCTCAAACAAATCTACACACAAAAAAGGTGCCTTGAAAAAACAGGTCTCCTTGTGCTCAATCGCACCCAAAAATCACTCATTCCATAAAAATATGGGACGGCTGTGGAAAGCTGGTAATCATCGGGGATTCCCATTGACAGCCGGGGAATATCCGGGAAGTCGGCGAGAAGCGCCTGCAATCGTTCCGGCCATCCGGATTGCGGGGCAATTGCCTGAAGGAGAAACCTCCCAATTGTCAATATTGAGTAAATACGGGTGACTTCCACAGGGAACTTTTCTTCATGCCACTCGGGGAGTTTTCTGGGAATGCTTGGCCTGACAGCCAGCACCTTGTTCCAAATCCTCCCATGGTGGGCGCAGACATTGCGGATGTAGTTCAGTGAAACCAGCCATGTTTCCAGAACCTGTTCAGAAATGCCGAACTGCCTGGCAATGGCCTGTTTGTCCTGCTTCTTCATCAGCCTGAAGAAGGTAAGCATATTCCCGAAGGTCATGATTTCGGTCGCCATCCACAGAGGAAGCCCTTGGGAAGTGTCATAGTTGGACTTGAAATGGTTTACGAATTCTTCTTTGCTTCGCTCCATCTCAGTATGGATGAAGTCCAGCATCTCTGCGTGGCGACGGACGTTGACGGGGGAGGCGAAGCTGGCTGCGTCTGCATAACCGAACGCGCCATAGGACAGCGTGAAGCGGCTCACAATCATTGCCTTTACAGCGACCTCGATGCGCTCGATGGCGTCAATGAGCAGAATGCGCATTTTGCGGTCAAAACGATAATACCGACACACTTTTTCAATGGATATACCCGCGGTAAAGTTGTCGGAGCCGTCCTTGAGACGGAACGGATAGAGATAGGCCGTGAGGCGATAATAGCCGATGGTTGCAAGGATGCGCCTAGCGAAGGCCTCGTCGTCAATGACAAGATTCCTGTCTTTCAAAAGCTGGATTTGCTGGTCAATGGTCAGCGGAGGCTTTGAGTATTTGTCCATCCAATCCCTCATAAATAAAAAACCACCGAAGGTTGCGCATCAGAAGAACTGAGAGGCGTACGGTGGTATGCTACCCTTGAGACAATCCATTTCTTACGGTTGCAAATCGAAAACGCTAAAGAAAAGGGGATAACAGCAACAGGGAATATACCTTGCCATAAGGCTGGGTTTTCACTTTCCCGCCTGCGTCCCCGCTACCATGGCATAAGGTTCCCTTGCCGCCATCCCCATCCCTATTTTCCCCAATCTTCTGTTTTTCAGGGACTGTACAACTCACAGCCCGCCTTTGAAAACCGTTTCGCCTCATTTTCCAGGACAGTTGTGTGTCCTGTTTGTTGTTTATGTGAAGGCGCCGTAGTCGGCGCCTGGAAGTCCGCCGCCGTTGGCTATGTGCCTCAGATGATGATCGTCCCGTGGGAGACAGTCGGATAGAGCGCCCAGAAGCCGCAGGACTCCTTGAGAGACTCGCCGATTCTAATCAAGTCATCGGTTTCGGGCATGGTCTGCGCCCTGCCCTCCGCAAACTCCTTGAGGCGCCTGACGAGTTCCTTGATGCGTGCCTCCTCGCCCCCCAGCCTCACCTGGACCGTCTCGTAGCCAAAGGGCTTGTTGTGGCTGAACCAGACCCTGTGATGCTCGGCTGAGAACTGCCTGAAGACGCGCAGCAGCCTCTCGGCCATGGGAATCACCCCCGCCACGGCCTTGCGGTTGTCCTTCCTGCGGTATGCGTCAAGATAGGACTTCACGAAGTTGCACTTGGCAATGGCGAACTCGAGGAGCTTCCGGCCATACGGAATCGAGCCGCCCTCCGTGGACTTGGGGTTGCGGGGAAGCGAATCGAGGGACTCCTGCATGCTCTTCACCGCTGTCGCGAAATCGAACTTGATGTCGTCATAGATGCCGCGCTTTTCGCTGTCGAAGTAGAATGCCCCGGTGAACATCTGCATGATCGGGTCGTCCCAGATGATGCCAGGCAGATAGAAATACGAGCTCTTTGCGATTGCAAGCGTATCCTTGTAGCTTGCCCCATGCAGGAGGTGCCTGAACTTTGCCTCGAGGACTGCGTCATTTGCCGCGCCGGTATGGGCCAGGTCGCTTGCGAAGGCCAGCCCCGCCATGGCGCTGTCGTAGTCGCAGTACGCGCCGTCGTCCCCCCACATGGTGAAGAAGACATCCTTCACCTTTGCCTCGCGGCATGCCTGGATGCATGGAATGACGGTCTTCCTGGTAAGGGTATGGTCATACCAGAAGAGCCTCCATGTCCAGACTCCCGAGCCCATCACGGGTTCGCCTCCAAGCGCGCGGTGCCGGGCAATCCACTCCTTGTAGAACTCCTTGTCGGTATTGTAGTAGTCCCAGTAGACGAGTTCGACGTCCTTCGGAATCTGCCTGACCACCTCCTCGGGAATCACGCACTCCTTGTCGTAGTAGTCGTCGGTCTTGCTTCCGCACCGGAAATACATGTCCGACCACATCATTGGTTCGAGCCCGTGCCTGCGGCATATTTCCATCACCTTGCCGAGGTGGCGGTTGATGATATTGAAGCGCGACTCCTCCCCGTGAAGCTTCTTGAACTTCCCGTTGCCGATGCCGTGCGCCTCGTCCATCCCAAGGTGGATTCTTCTGGAACGGACGCAATTCTTCCAGGTTACAATCATCTTCTCGATGAGTTCGTATGTCTTCGGCTCGTCCACAAGCAGGATGCCATTGAGGTCGTTGATGTCCTTGTAGCAATTCCAGCGGAACATTTGCTCCAGGTGTGCGAGGGTCTGGATGCAGGGAATCACCTCGATTCCCAGGGACGCCGCATAGTCGTCAATCTCCTTGATTTCCTCCGGGGAATACGCGCCCCGCATCAGCCCGAAGAATGGCTCGCCCTCAATGCGGTAGGTGTCCTCGGTGTAGAGCATCAGCATGTTGTAGCCGAGGATTGCCAGGCGCCGCATGTAGCGTTTGAGGTTGGGCAGCGTCATCACCGCATTCCTGGAGCAGTCGAGCATGATGCCGAACATCCGGAATGGGCAGTACTCCTCCGTGCCAGGGACAATTCCCGAGATGATGTTGCCGACCATCCGCAACGCCATCGCCACGGAGCCGTATGTAATCTCAAAACCGCCGGAAACCATCCGCACAGAGGCGACAGACGGATCAGTGCCACGCCTGAATACAAGACGGGAACTTCCAGCACCACCGCAAAGCACGGGATAGTCACAGGACAACTCCCTCAACGCCGATGACAGGACTGCGTCGGACTGCTCCACCTCACATGCGAAACCTGAATCGAACAACGGTTGAATTGACATCTTCTCTCCTCTTGGGGTGAACAAAATGACTACTTGCCAAATGTCTGCCCCGGCTCCTTCACAATCCATTGGCCGGAACGGGCGCTGCCTACAAGGTCTATCTTCCCACTTTGCTTCAATTGCCTTAAAATACGCTCAACTGTTCGTGTCGAAACATGAAGACGCAACGAAATCTCCTTTGCGGAAATCCCCGAATCCCCACTGAGTAATCCCAGGATGACTGACTCCCTGCAACGATTATCACCGACATGATCACCGACAGCTTCACTGACGGTATTGCCTCTTATCTTGCCGCAAGGCGTCCTTTTCGCAGAATTTACACCATCTGCGTAGGATTGCGGAGCAAAAACTCACGGTTCACTGCCCTTCCTTCTATGAAATTGCCCGCAGTTTCAGCGTTCTCCAGTGGTGGTAATACAGGATTATCCCGACACCCCCCGTAATGGACTCGGCCAGCGGAAATGCCGCCCATGTCCAGCCCAATCCGATTAGCGAGAGGAGGTAGAAGAGCGTCATCAGGCAGAAGACATGCCTTGTGAGGGAGAGCCAGATGCTTGGCGCGAGTTGTCCGACAGCCTGGAAGAAGATTGGCAGCGTCATTGAGAAGACTGCCGGGAAGAAGCTGATTCCGATGATTCTGAATGCAGGTATCCCGACCCTGAGGACCTCCTCCGTCGGTGTGAAGATGTTCAGGAGGCATCGGGGAATGAGGAGGAAGCACGCGGTGCCGATTGTCATGAATGCCAGGGAGACGATTGTGATGTTGCGCATCATCTGCCGGCAACGCCCGTATTCCCTTCTGGCGTAGTTGAAGCTGAGGATCGGGACGATGCACGCGTGCATCGCGAAGAGCGGTATGAAGAAGAAGCTCTGGAGCCTGTAGTAGAGCCCGAGGACCGTGACGGCCGCGTCGGAGAATCCTCCCAGAATCATGTTCAGGAAGACGATGTAGAAGGTCATCAGGAAATACATGATGATGGAGGGAATGCCGAGCTTGTAGATTTCCTTCGTGAGCTCCGACATTTCACGAACGCGCGGCGGGGGCTTCAAGCCGCCTCTCATGACAATCAGCATGGCCGCCACCTGGCCGACGAGGGTCGCGTACGCGGCGCCGGCAATCCCAAGCGCCGGCACAATGCCCCATCCCCAAATCAGGATTGGGTCCAGGATGATATTCACCAGGGAGCCTGTCACCTGCGCAACCGTCGGAAGCCGCATGTTGCCGCCAGCCTGGTGGACCTTGGTCCAGATGCTCTCCAGAAATACAGGAAGGCTGCCGTAGCAGACAAGGCGGCCGTAGATCATCCCATAGCGGGCAGTCTCAGGATTGTCCGTGGACGCCTTCACGAAGGTCTCCAGGAACAGCGCCGTCAGTACGGAAAAGCCCACCCACATGATGACTGCCAGGACAGTTCCCGTGCCGGCGGCCCAGTATGCCCGCTTGTGCTCGTCAAGGGCGTAGAGCTTCGACATCAGGGTGTTGACGCCTATGCCCGTGCCGACGGCCAATGCGAATGTCATGAACTGTATTGGATAGACGATTGACAACGCGGCAAGCCCCTCTGCGGAGAACTTGCCCACGTAATAGCTGTCCACGACATTGTACAACGCCTGGAGAAGCTGCGCCACCATTACGGGCGGAGCCATCGTGAATAGAATGTGCCAGAGATTTGCGGAGGCGAAGATCGCCCCTTCGGTGCCACGCTTGTCCATGGGCAGAATATAAGAGTCTCCCGCAGGGCAACAGCCTGGGCTTGTCGCTTCCGGAGGCAATTTGCCTTCCGTGCGTCGCAATGCAGTTCCGGGCACGGGGAAAGCCCAGCATCCCCTGCGTTGCCCGGCTTCGGCCGCACTACAAAAAGGGCTCCGATGCCTTGCGGCCTCGAAGCCCTTTTCCTTTGGAAGGCGCGTCTATGCCCTAGAAGGGCTCGACTTTGACATCATTGTATTCCGTGAGCTTGTTGCCCACCACGATAGCGCACTGCTTGACGGCGGCGTTACCGCCAAGGCACCAGTATTCAGCCGCCTTGGGTCCCGTGACCGCCTCGGCGTGCCCATCCCAGAACGCCATGTTGGCCTGGTCGGTGTGCATGGCGGCGACGGTCGCCAGGTTGTCATTGTAGGTATAGTCGCGGGGGCCGATCTGAGAGTGCCCCTTGTCAGTGGGCACGCGGTTGCTGCACTGCACCGAGCAGGAGAAGATCCAGCGTGACGAGGCGGGAACCTTGCCGGAGTCAAGGCGCAGGCCCTTGCCGCCATTGCCGGTCGCGGCAAAGGTCTTGGGTTCCACACTGCCCCAGGTCGCATGGGTGTCATTCCCGGGATCGAAGGTGTCCTTACGGTAGTTGGGCATGCCGTATGCGGTGGTGATGTGCTCCTGCATGTCAGAGCCGTCGGAAGCCAACGACTTCTTGCCGAAGCTGAAGATTGTGCAGTGGTCGACGCCCACGGGGATGTAGCCCAGGCCGACAGCGCCATAGCCGTCGTAATTATCATGGTAGTTCCTGTACAACGCGGCATCCGAATAGGCTCCCGGCCAGTACCACCATGCGCCCCAGGCGCTGCCGGGGACGGTGATGATGTAGCCGTCGTAGTCATTGGAGTAGAGCAGGACGCCCAGCGCACACTGCTTCTGGTTGTTGGTGCAGCTGATGGCGCGGGCCTTGGCACGGGCCTTCGACAGCGCCGGAAGAAGCATCGACGCCAGAATCGCGATGATCGCGATGACGACGAGCAACTCAATCAGGGTGAAGGATTTCCTCATTGGTTAGGCTTTCCTTTGCATGGGATTGATGACTGGGCGGTCTAGTAGACCGAACAGCTGAACCTATTGGGCAGACCACCCGTTAGTACGGATCCACGTCCACCGTGGGGAACGGCACAAGTTTATTGCCGACTACAATTGCGCATTGCTTGACGGCCGCATTGCTGCCACGGCACCAGTACTCTGCAGCCTTGGCGCCAGTGACTGCCTCGGCATGCCCGTCCCAGAACGCCATGTTGGCCATGTCGCTGTGCATGGCGGCGATGGTCGCCAGATTGGGGTTGTAGGTGTAGTCGCGTGCTCCGATTGTGGACGAACCCTTGGTGGTGGGAGTGTTGTCGGCGCACTGTACCGAGCAGGAGAATACCCAGCGCACCGAGGCGGGCGTCTTGCCGGAGTCAATGCGCAGGCCACGGCCGCCATTGCCGGTCGGAGCGACAGTCTTGAGTTCGACGCTGCCCCAGGTCGCGTGACTCTCGTTCGACATGTCAATGACATTCTGGCGGTAGTTGGGCATTCCGTATGCGGTGGAGGTGTGTTCCTGCACCTGGCTCCCATCGGCGGTGACTGTCTTCTTGCCGAAGCTGAAGATTGTGCAGTGATCGACGCCCACGGGGATGTAGCCCAGCCCCAGGGCACCATACTCGACGCCGGCGGTATCGCGGTACTTCCGGTAGATGGCGCCGTCAGAGTAGCAGGCCGGCCAGTACCACCACGCACCAATTTTACTGCCGGGGACGGTGATGATGTAGCCGTCGTAGTCGTCGGCGTAGAGCAGAAGCCCCAGCGCGCACTGCTTCTGGTTGTTGATGCAGTTGATTGCGCGAGCCTTGGCACGGGCCTTCGAAAGTGCTGGGAGAAGCATCGACGCAAGAATCGCGATGATTGCGATAACGACGAGAAGTTCAATCAAGGTGAAGGATTTCTTCATTATGGGGCTCCTGGGCAAAGGTGATTTGGTTGCCCGTGCGTCACGTGGGGCGACTGAGCCTCACGTGACATTCACGGGGGCGAGTCCGGCTAGCGCTTGTCGCCGCCGGGGATGTCGCAGTTCGGGTGCCAGTAGTAGTCGGTGACCAGATAGTACCGGCTGTAGGTGCTGTTCGTGTTCCTTGCCTTCTGGATGTCGACGCTCTCCACGTGTCCATCGCTGAAGGAGAGGTTCATCTGGTTGCTGTGGCGGAAGTAGACATCCTTGTCTTCGCAGATGGACTTGGGGCCAGCCATGTAGGAGTCGGAGATGGCCTTGAAGCCCTTCTCCCAGGTCGCGCCGTCCACCAGGTTCACATGGATTGAGGTGTACTTGATGGAGCTGACGCGGTGCCAGTCGGCGCCGTTGACGCCGGCGTCGTCATACATATACTGTGACTTTGCCCAGCTGCCTCCCTTGAGGGAGGGCTGGAAGCTCATTCCGCAGCTGGCCTGGTATCCGTTGTTTCCCATGACGCGGCTTGAGGTGGGGCAGGAGGGGCAGAGGGTGACCTTGTGCCAGGAGCTCTTGTCGGTGCCGTTCAGGCGGTTGCCGGAGGCATCCTGAGTATGTGCGGCGGGGTCCTTGTCCAGCCACTCGTTTGAGGTCATGGGGGCGCCAGGGATGAGCGGGTTCAGGGTGAACCAGAAGTAATAGTGGCCGTTTTCGATTGCGCCGTCGCCGGACTTGATCCAATCTCCGCCGAATCCGAGTTCCGCCAGGTTGCCGGCGGTGCGATATCCGACGGGGGTGATGAAATCATCGTAGTCATTGGCGTAGAGGAGATTGCCCAGTGTCAGCTGCTTCAGGTTGTTGGTGCAGCTGATGGCGCGTGCCTTCTCGCGGGCCTTCGAAAGGGCCGGGAGAAGCATTGACGCCAGAATCGCGATGATCGCGATGACGACGAGAAGCTCAATAAGGGTGAAGGATTTCTTCATTAGTTTGCCTCCAGGTGAGGGTTGATGTTGCGATTGGAGATACCGGTTGGGAAAATCGATTCAAATGAAACGGGGGATGGCAACCCGCCACCCCGTTCTTCCCGTATTATCGGAAATAACCGGCGATAAAACAACCCCTTTCTTCAAAAGAATGGGCTGAAAACCAGTTTTTTTGGCCATGTGGGTGGCTCGTCAAGGCACGAAAAAAGGCGCGCCCCCTGGGAAATCGGGGTGCGCGCCCTGTTGTCATGTCATTTTGGCGCAGAGGCGTCCACGCGCCCCTTGGGTGGTTCAGCTCCTTCTGAAGAGTGCGGCCCTGACGACGCCCTTGGGATCCTTCGCAAGGAGGACGACAAGCCAGATGACGAGTCCGAGGGCGACGACGGAGAGCCCGAGGTAGAGGTCGTTGAGCATGTCAAGCGGCGCTGGGGCAAAGTAATCCGCGCCCTCCTCGGCATACTCGAAGATTGCATCCACAAGCCACATCAGGGAGGCGCCCCAATACATCCAGCAGAGGGGTGCGACCTTCATCTCGCCCTTGGGAGCGTCCTTGTACCAGACGATTGTGCTGGCGATGGCGGCAAAGACAGTTACCAGAAGAGTCATTGTCAGGATTCCTCCACAAGTTTCGAGTTGGCCAGGGCGCGTCTTTCGACCATCGCGGAAACGGCAAGCATGCCGAACCACACGACCGTGACAAGAGCCGCCATCATGACGCCGGCGCTGCCCATTTCCGCCAGCATCTCCGATGTCTCCCCATCCCTCACCGCAGTAAGAAACGGGAAGAAGGGGACGACCTCGCCGTGCCATACGTGCTCAAAGGCAAGAAGGGCGGAACCGCCCCAGAGCAGTTTGTTCAGCCAGCCCAGCTTCGTGGAGAAGGGAACCCTCGTCGCCGTCTCAACGGAACCGTCAGGCAGCCGGATCTCAACATTCCTCGCCTTCTCCCTGGACTTCAGGAGTTTTGCGGCAAGCGTCGTGACGACTGCCTCTGCCGCGGGGACAAGAAAACATGCCATTGTGATTGACCTCCAGAAAAAGCAGCCGTGTCGTTCATGCACAGAAAAAGCATGCCACCCCCGCAAGAGAATCGCATGCCTTCCTGGTATACATTGCCGCCCCGATGCCGCCGTGTTGCTTAACGCCCGTGCCTAACGGATGCCTGTGCATCCGACTTAGCTATTGTCCGAACACAATCGTAATGTATCACGGCGACGGTGTTTCTCCAAGGCTCCCGCACAGGGGCGGAGTCCCTTCTACTCTTCGAGGGGAACCAGGACGAAGCACCTTGCGTTCTTGCCAGTGGCGCCTGCCGTGCCCTCATCTGGGCAGTAGAGCCTGAATCCCTGGAATGTCGTGCGTGCGTCATTCCGCGCCTGGATTTCCAGTTCACCCTTTTCATAGAGGACAGGCGTCCCGTCCACCGAAGGCATGCCGCCTTCCGGGGAGAGGTCGGCCAGTGATTCGGGGAGCGCTCCGTCGTGGCGGCGTCGGTAGTCCATGACCTGCCATGCCAGCATTGCCATGGCATGCCTGTTCCTGGCTTGCTGGATTCTAGTCATGATGTTTGCGGTATGTGGACGCATCATAGTGCTCAGCAGGGCGAACTGCCGGTTGAGCGCCTCCCTGGCTTCCTCCTCAAGGGCCAGGGCATCCTTTTCGTCTCCGTCCAGCACGATGCTGATGCCCTTTTCGGCATATTTCAGCCCGAGGTGGCAATCCATCTCAACCCATCGGCGAAGAATAGCCATCGGCATAGAGCCAGGCAGATCCAGTTCCCTCTTGACAAAGTCGGCGGGGTTCCCTGAGACATTGAAGATCCACCGGATGAGGTCATCCTGCCAGACCAGCTCATCAGCGATTACCCTGGCATACGCATCTCTCCAATCCAGCTCCCCGCCCACAAGCATACGCCACTCGTCCTCCGTGTATTCCGCATAAGGCAGGCAATAACACAGGGCTCCCAGGCGCATCTGCTCAATGGAAGATGCGACTAAGGTCTCAATGAGTATGGTGTTCTTCAACAGCCAGTCCCTGACGGACGCCATGGCCTGGTTGCAGTCCGCCACGCGCCGCTTGTCTCCAGCATCTGCCCGCATCATCACGCCATAATACCGTGCCACTGCCCTAAACCACCTCGCCTCCGGCAGAGGTGTGGAGTAAATGCTTTCGCTGTCATCCGGAATCCTGTGTTGGATTCTCTGTGGGGGCAACTGCATCAATGCCTCGGCGGCATTGACATAGTCCGCATGCGTCTCCTGGAACTGCTGGAGAATCGCCTTGAGCTCCTCCCGCCTCTCATGGCCTTTCAGATACCGGAAGACTCCGCCGTCCATGTCCTCCCTGATGGCGAAAAGCGTCTTCAGCGGCTCCTGGGATACGGGGAAGCCGCTTTCCAGGCGCTGCCGGAGGCTTTCAGTGTCCATGGGGCAGTCCAGGCGTTCTCCAATGCTGGCCTTGATTCTTGCAGTGTCGCGGCGGATGCCGCACTCCTGCATTTTGCAATAGCCCAGGAGAAAGCACGCCAGCACGCCGGGGAGAAACGCCCAGGCGACTTGCAGGCGGCTGGTCCTCCCAGTCGGCAATGGCCTGGACAGGGCCGTTACGGCAAACGCCGCCACGGGGACGACGAACAGCCAGTCCACCGGCAGCCACCAGACCATGTCCATAAGGTAGAAGACGGGCGGAAGGCAGAGAAGCAGCCCCGTTGCCAACATCAGGATAAAAGGCAGCCACTTCCGTTGTCTGAAGAGACTCCAGCAAATCAACCCGATTCCAATGGGTTTGACGAGCACTCCCGCGATTACAAGGAAGACATGAAGCCATTTGGGCTTTCCCAAGGTCGTCACAATGGCATGGAGCGCCAGAACGGAAATGGCAATCCACAGTGGACACAGGACGACCCCCGCGCTCACCACCCAAAGCAACCTCGGGAGCAATCCCCCAATCGGCACATAGAGGACCAACGCCTGGAAAAACCACCAATACAATGCCCCGTACGCCGCGATAAATAACAAACCTAAATACGGTGCGTCACAGAAGAAAAGGAATGACTTCAGCTTCTCAAGGAAACCTTGACGCGGCTGGCACTGGCGTTCATCAGATGCATTCCCCATATTCCCCACACCTCAGTTTTTTCTGGAATCTACATATTGAAACCCAACCACGGCCCGCAGGCCACGCCTGCATTCTAAATAAACAAGGAGCATGTGAGAAAGTTGGAAATAAGCCATTCCCGACTCTCCCCCCATGCTCCCCTAACCGAAAAGGGCATCTGCTTCGTCCCAGCGAGGCAGATGCCCATTTTGCCTTTACTTGTTGAAGTCTTTGTATTCGCCGCCAGCGTCGACGTATCTGGGGTTCCAGCGGGCGATGTTAAGGTCGTCCTTGTTGAAGGACTTCAATTCAATCTGCTCCTTGCGGAGGCTCTCGACGTGGGAGTCGAACATGAGGACATTGGCCATGTCGCCGTGTGCGATGCGGACAGGATACCAGCACGGGTTTGTCCTGGGATAGACGAGCGGATCGATGTAGAAGGTCATATTGCTCTTGACGATTTCGGGATCATACGCCTTGGGCGTGGAGTCACCGACCCAGATTGCCGCACTGGGGGAGCCGTTTTTGTTGGTGAACTGGGAGAGCTTGACGGCAATGCGCTTGTCACTGTCCACAGACCACTGGTAGTGGCCGGCAGTCGCATAGTTCAAGCCATACGAGAACTTCTGCCCGATTGCCGTCTCGTTGGCAATGTAGTATGACAGGTCGGCGCGGGTCTTCGCAATGTCCTCGGCCAGGGAGATGTTGCTGGAGGGGCAGGTGAAGAGCTTCTCGCTCACATTGTTCTCAAGCGCGATATAGACGGGCCAGGGAACCGATACCCCGACACTACCGACCTTGACTACGCTCGTGAATACGGAGATGAAGTAGTCCTCGTTGTCGGTCATGTAGATCGCGTGGTAGAGCCCCATCTGCTTCTGGTTGTTGACGCAGCTGATCTGGCGTGCCTTCTCACGGGCCTTGCTCAGCGCGGGCAGCAGCATGGAGGCCAGGATTGCGATGATCGCAATCACGACAAGCAACTCTATAAGGGTAAACTTTTTCTTCATTTGGTGAATTCTTCTCAATGGTAGATTGGACTGTTGATAAAACATGAAAGTAGGGTTCTGACATCCCCCTGCATCATTATGCGAAAAACCAAGAAAAAAACAAGTTCTTTAACGAAAAAACCTCATCCGCGGTCGCCGAAGCCACGGTGTGCCGAAGGAAGAACCTGACAGTTATGGATAACATGTTGGGAATATGAATGTTAGCAGGTTCTTTTCTCTCCAGGCCGATAATAGACTCCCCTGATGAATTATCCCTTATCTTCTCCCATCCTCCATCCTCCCTGAATGGAAAAAGGGCTCCTGCTTCGCTGGCGGCGATGCAGAAGCCCCTTGTTTGCTGTTTCAGGTTTTACTTGCTGAAGTCCTTGTACTCGCCATTCTCGTCAACGTATGCGGGATTCCAGTGATCGAGATTCCGCTCGTCCTTGTTATAGCTAACCATATCAAGCTGCTCCTTCCGGAGGCTCTCGACATGGGAGTCGAACATGAGAACGTTGGCCATCTCGCCGTGTGCGATGCGGACAGGATACCAGCACTGGGTTGACCTGGGATAGGTAGTCGGTCCGACGTAGAAGGTCTTGTTGCTGAGGATGATATCAGGATCAAGCGACTTGGGCGTGGAGTCTGCGGCCCAGATTGCCGCGCTGGGGGAGCCGTTCTTGTTGGAGAACTGGGAGAGCTTCACGGCGATGCGCTTGTCTCCAGCCAGGGACCACTGGTAGTGGCCTGCGGTCTTGAAGTTCACGCCGTAGGAGAATTTCTGCCCGATCGACTCTTCGTTTGTGATGTAGTATGTCAGGTCGGCGCTGGTCTTCGCGATGTCCTCGGCCAGGGAGATGTTGCAGGACGGACAGGTGAAGAGCTTCTCGCCTGCATTGTGTTCGAGAGCAAGATAGACCGCCCATGGGACATAGACGGTGACCGTCCCGACCTTCACCTGGCTCGCGAACGAGGAGAGGAAGTAGTCCTCGTTGTCGGTCATGTAGATCGCGTGGTAGAGACCAATCTGCTTCAGGTTGTTGACGCAGCTGATCTGGCGGGCCTTCTCGCGGGCCTTGCTCAAGGCGGGAAGCAGCATGGCGGCCAGGATTGCGATGATCGCAATCACGACAAGCAATTCTATGAGGGTGAACGACTTCTTCATTTTGCTTATTCCTCCAGTGTTGAGTTGGATTGTTGACGGAACGCGTACATAGGGTTCAGCTATCCCCAATGCTATTATGTGAAAAAAACAAACAGATGACAAGTTTCCTTTAAAAGGGAGCACGGTGGCAGAGGGGAGAGAACCTGACAGCAATACATAACATAACACAGGCAGGGCTGTTATGCAACAACCACCCTCCGGCCTGCACCCCTATCCCTTCTCTCTCCTGAAACAAAAAAACTCCTGCCTCGCTAGCGGCGATGCGGGAGCCTTTTCTGTTTGCTTCAGGTTTTACTTGCTGTAGTCTTTGTACTCGCCCGCGTCAGTGTATGCGGGGTTCCAGCGTTCGATGTTACGCTCGTCCTTGGAGTGGTTCTCCATTTCGAGTTGCTCCCTGCGGAGGCTTTCGACATGGGAGTCGAGCGCAACCACGTTTGCCATCTCGCCATGTGCGATGCGGACAGGATACCAGCCGCCGCTCTTGGGATAGGTGAGGATGGTGGTGGTGGTTCCGACGGAGAATGTGTGGTCGCTGAGGATTCTATCGGGATCAAGTGCGACGGGGGTGGAGTCTGCCGCCCAGATTGCCGCGCTGGGGGAGCCGTTCTTGTTGGAGAACTGGGAGAGCTTCACCGCGATGCGCTTGTCAGTGGACCAGCTGTCCTGCCAGAGACCGCAGGTTGCGAAGTTCACGCCGTAGGAGAACTTCTTCCAGATTTCGGCCTGGTTGTCGAGGTAGTACGTCAGGTCGGCGCGGGTCTTTGCAATGTCCTCGGCCAGGGAGATGTTGCAGGACGGGCAGGTGAAGAGTTTCTCGCCGGCATTGTGCTCGAGCGCAAGATAGACGGGCCATGGCAGGATGCTGTTGTTGGCGACTGCACTGCGCGGGAACGAGGAGATGAAGTAGTCCTCGTTGTCGGTCATGTAGATCGCGTGGTAGAGACCCATCTGCTTCAGGTTGTTGACGCAGCTGATCTGGCGTGCCTTCTCACGGGCCTTGCTCAAGGCGGGCAGCAGCATGGCGGCCAGGATTGCGATGATCGCAATCACGACAAGCAACTCTATAAGGGTGAACGACTTCTTCATGTTTTTTGCTTCTCTGGCGTTGGGTTGGGATGTTTGCTTGACGGAACACAAATACAGGGATTATTGACTGTTCCCAGTATCATTGTACGAAAAAAAAGGGGATGACAAGAGAAAAAAGACCGCCGTGGGCTGTTGATTCCACAGTAGCGAGAAAAACGGGAGTGAAGACGTGGCTGGTGTGTCATCTGAGCAAGCAGGAGGGGACAGAAACGGGAATGTAATTCATAACATGTTTGAAATAAAGATGTTATGAATTACCAAGCATCCGGATTTCTCCTTTTCACGCAGGAGTGTTGTCCTCATTGGGGGGACGGGGCGATGCAAAAAGCCGCTCTTCCCGTTTTTCTCGCTACTTTGCGGCCTCGCAGTTTTCGATTGCCGTCTTCACGGAAACAACCACCTTTCTGTCGTAGCACGAGAAGATTCTGTCGACTTCCGCCTTTTCGGGGGCGCGTGTGAAGATGCTGACGACCGGGACGATGACGAGCCCCCCCAGCATTGCGATGACCCCGCAGTTGATGGGTGACTGCATGATTGCCGGGAGCATTGCGCGTGTCGCAGGGACCATGTCCGCAACCATGACGAGGGTTCCCGAGGCGAAGCAGACCCAGCATGCGGCTCTTGTGGTGCGCTTCCAGTAGAGCGAGTAGAGGAATGGTGCCAGGAAGGAACCTGCCAGGGCTCCCCAGGAGATGCCCATGAGCTGCGCGATGAAGGTGACCTTGCTGTTGTACTGGGCAAGGGCAATCGCCGCGGAAATGATGATGAAGACGACTACGAGGAGGCGGATTGTGAGAAGCTGCTGCCGCACATTCATCTTGTCCTTCATGACGCAGCCGTTGATGAAATCGATGGCCATCGTCGAGCTGGATGCCAGGACGAGGGACGACAGCGTGGACATGGATGCGGCCAGCACCAGGATGACTGCAAGCGCAATCAGCGACGGGCTGAGGTTTTCCAGCATTGTCGGCACAATCGAATCGTACCCGTTTGCCGCGATGTCTATCCTGTCGGCGAAGACCCGTCCAAAGCCTCCGAGGAAGTAGCATCCCCCTGCGACCACAAGCGCGAAGACGGTCGAGATGACAGTCCCCTTGTGGATGGCTCCCTCGTCTGTGATTGCGTAGAACTTCTGGACCATCTGTGGCAGCCCCCACGTTCCGAGCGAAGTCAGCAGCACCACGAAGAGGAGGTTCAGCGGGTCCGGTCCGAGGAACGAGATGAAGATTCCCGGGGTGGCCTCGTTGACCACTCCGGCGATGGCGGGCGTCTGCGGATCGGTGGCTGCCGCGAGTTTTGCCAGGGATGCCTGGAGGCCGCCCTGGCTCACCAGGACGGCGGCGATGATTGCCACAATCCCGAAGAGCATGATGATTCCCTGGATGAAGTCGTTGATTGCAGTCGCCATGTATCCGCCGACGACCACGTAGACCGCAGTCAGCGCCGCCATCAGGACGATGCAGACCGAGTAGTCGATGTTGAATCCCATTCCGAAGAGCCTGGAGAGTCCGTTGTAGAGGGAGGCAGTATACGGGATTAGAAAGACGAAGATGATTGCGGAAGCACCGAGTTTCAGCGCCGGGCTGCCGAAGCGGACCCCGAAGAACTGTGGCATTGTGGCGGAATCCAGGTGTTGGCTCATGACGCGGGTGCGGCGTCCGAGGATTGACCATGCCATGAGGGAACCGATGAAGGCGTTACCAATGCCGGCCCAGGTGGAGGCGATTCCGTATTTCCAGCCGAACTGTCCTGCGTAGCCGACAAAGACGACAGCCGAGAAGTAGCTTGTCCCGTAGGCGAACGCGGTAAGCCAGGGTCCGACGGAGCGGCCGCCCAGGACAAAGCCCTGCACGTCAGTGGAATGGCGGTGGCAGTATATTCCGACTCCCACCATTACTGCGGCGAAGATCAGGAGAAGGAGGAGTTTGATTGCTAGAGGAGACACGGTTCGGCTGGGTTGCGTTTGGGATTTCAGGAAGGCGCAGGCATGGGAGGGCGCCCTCATGCGCCGGAGCCGCCACTTTCCTGGGGCTCCGGGTCGATTGCCATCGGGGTGTTGCGGTATCTCCTGCCTCCCTTGACGAAATCGAAGGTGGCGGAGATGGCTGGCATATACGCTACGGCAGCCAGCAGGGTGCTGACTCCGACGGTCAGAAGAATGCGCGAAAGGTTCTCCCAGATGACAAATTCGCGGCAAAGGGTGAATATAAGGTTGCCAAGCCCTCCCGCGAGTGCGGATGCAAGCCACCCCTTTCGCCAGGGGAACCCCTTGACCTCGTGGGAGACAAGCGCAACCGCCGAAGTCGAAAGCACCAGAATCAGGGCGTTGACGCCAAGCGGCATCCGCCAGCCTGAATCAAGTAAAAGCCCGCAGACGAGCGACAGCGCCATCGGCACTGCCATCCCGCCGCGCAATGCCAGATATGCCAGCATCAACGGCACCGGATGAAAGCCGAGTTCAGGGAAGAATCTGTGGCTGGCAAGTTCGTAGCCCAGCGAAAGGTAGAGCAATGCCAGATATCCCGCAAGCCAGACCATCCCCCAAAGACACCCGGTGCGGGCGGTCAGTGCGTCGCGAATCGCCTCGGGATGAAGAGTCACCTCCACCTCGATTAGTGAACGGGCATTGGGATCGGATATCTTGAAGAACATCGGTGTCAGCGCTTCCCCCGAATCGCCACCATCACATACCGGATATCGCCTGTGGAAGCCGCTGGACGAACCACGTACGCGGGGACGTCGTCAGCCTGGCGTTCCTTGGATTCGATGACGCCGATATTGAGTCCGGGCTGCATCATGTCGCTTCCCAGGTCGCTTGTGCACAGGGTTTCGCCTGGCAGGAGGGAGTCGAAGGCGTCCCCCATCGGCATCGTCAGCATCACCCTCCCCTCCCTGTTTTCGAGAATCCCGCTCGTCCGCTTGGCCGGCACCTCGGCCGCCAGCGAAAAACTCCTGGAGGTGTAAAGGCGCACCGTGGCCTGGCGTGGAGTCGAATCCACAACCACCCCGACCACGCCGTCAATTGTCATCACGGCCTGTCCCGCGAGAATGCCGTCAGTTGCGCCACGGTCGATGACAAGGGACTCGCTACGGCCAAACAGAACCCCGCGGCCAATCACCTCCGCCACGACAAGGGAATAATCCCGGGGCTGGCGGACATGGCGCAACAGCCGCTGGAGCTGACGGTTCTCCGCACGCAACGACTCCTCGGAAGCATCGCGCACCGACAACTCGTTCTTCACACGGGCCAGCTCGGAGAGCAATTCATCGCGCTCCTCGACCGTCATTCCCTCAGGCAGACCACCAAGTACTTCTCGCGCAACACGTTGTGACACTGCGCCAAATTCCTCCGCCGGTGAGACGAAGAGGCGGCCAAGGCGGGACAGGCGTTCCTCGACACCCGATGGCAACAAGAAAAAGGCCAGGGCGAATATCACAAAGGAAATGGCTGTCAGGAAGCGCATTTATGGAGTAGAGGGTAGGGAGGAGAGGGGAGAGGGGAGTGCGTGGACACTGTGCAGTGGGCTTCAAAAGTAGGGAGGAGGGAGGAGAGGGGAGAGGGGAGTGCGTGGACACTATGCAGTGGGCTTCCGTCGGGTAGAGAGCAGGGAGAAGAGGGGAGAGGGGAGTGCGTGGACACTGTGCAGTGGGCTGACCTCAGGGAGGGAGGAGAGGGAAGTGCGCGGACACTTTGCAGTGGGCTGACCTCAGGGAGGGAGGAGAGGGGAGTGCGTGGACACTTTGCAGTGGGCTGACATTGAGAACACATGCGCCGGAGGCGCTTGTGGGTCCGCGCGGCAGAAGTGCCGTGCGGGGCGCGCCCACGCGCGCCAGCCAAGCACTCTTCCCTACTTTCTTCTCCCTACCCTCTACTTGCCATATTCGTACTTTCGTGCGAAGAGCGTGCAGAGAGTGTCGAGCATTTTCTCCTCGTCGGGTCCTTCGACCTGGACTGTGACCACGGCGTCCTTTGCAAGGGAGAGCGCCATGACCGAGAGGGGGGATGCGGTGATTGTATTGACCGTCCCGTCTGGGGTGACCACCCTTGCGATGCCAGTGTAGCCCCTGAGGGCCTGGGCGATGATTCCGCTAGGCCGCAGGTGGATTCCCCGGCTGTTCTCGACTGCCACCCTGCGTTCCTTCATCGCCTATTTCCCCTCGTAGCTCTTCTTTATCCAGCTTGTGAGAGTCTGCTGGGGAGACTCCACGTCCTGCTCATCCAGGCGGAAGCTCTTCACGTCGGGATTGTTCTTCACCACAAGCTTCAGGCCGTACTCGAAATCCTTGAACTGGCTCTCGCAGTATCCGCGGACTGTCTTTCCCTCGGCGGCTGCCTGGTTGACAAGCCTGGCGGTGGCCTCGGGGGAAAACTCCAGGCGGAACCCGGTCTGCTCGAAGAAGCGGTCGGAGAAGGCGGCCACCTCGCCGTATGAGAGCTTGAGGGCGGCCTCCCGGTTCTCATCGAGGATATGGGCGAGAGCCTCCTGCGGGTGCATGAACATCTCCGAAGTCAGGCAAAGCTCCTTGGCTCCCGTGCCGGGAAGCTCGAACTTGAAGTCGCGGAAGAAATGCTCCAGGACAGTCAGGAGGCCGCGGGCGCCTGTCTTCTCCCGCACTGCCGCCTCGGCCACATGCCGGAGCGCGTCCCCGTCGGCAGTCAACTCGATTCCATATCCCGCCATCGTCTCGACATACTGCTCCCAGATGCCGTTTTCGGCAGTCGTCAGAATCTTCTCCAATTCGGGGACCCCCAGTTCGTCCAGGACCACCCGCACGGGGAAACGCCCCACGAACTCCGGTTCGAAGCCATACTTCACCAGGTCGCCGGTCTGCACATGCTTGAGGAGTTCCGCTCCTTCGTCGGACTCCGAGGAACCCTGCCCCTCGTCCCCGTAGTGGAAGCCAATCACGGTGGAGCCGAGGCGGCGTCGGACCAGTTCGTCCAGCTTGTCAAATGCGCCCGACACAATGAAGAGGATATATTTCGTCGAAATGGTTGAGGGGGGGCGTTTTCCGCGCTGCTGCAAATCCATCATCGCCTGCATCTGCCCCATCATGTCATTCTGCGCAATGACCCTCACGTCCGAATCCTCCAGCATCTTCAGGAGATTCACCTGGACTCCGCGGCCCGACACGTCCTTCTGCCCGTCGCCGGCGCGTCCGGCCAGCTTGTCAATCTCGTCGATGTAGACGATTCCGTATTGTGCGAGCGTCGCGTCCCCGTTTGCGGCCTTGACGAGGTCCCGGACAATGTCCTCGACGTCATAGCCCACGTATCCGGTCTCGGAGAACTTCGTCGCGTCCGCCTTTACGAATGGGACTCCGATGAGCCTTGCGATGCACCTCATCAGGTAAGTCTTGCCGACTCCCGTGGGCCCGATCATGAGGACATTCGACTTGGCGTAGTCCTTGCGTGCGACCTCTGGATTCTCAATGGCCCGGCGCACATGGTTGTAGTGGTCGCAGACAGCCGTCGCGAGCACCTTCTTCGCCTCCCCCTGGCTGATGACATACCGGTCGAGGTAGTCTCGTATCTCCCTTGGCTTGAAGGAGAACTTCTTCACGAGTTCAAGCGGGTCGGTTTTGGGTTGCGGGGGTTCCTCCGGTGCCGGGGCGCCTGTATTCACGCCAACGGGCCTGAATCCGATGCCGTCCAGTTTGTCCAGTAGTTCCGTGAGAAAGTCTCCCGGGTCCCGTCCTCCCTTCTCCTCCGCCTGCTTCTTTTCGTCCGGCTTCTTCAGTTTTTCGTCCTTTTCTTCCATCTTGCGAATTGTCTTTGAAAAAGGCATCCCGTTATTTTGCGGGTGCCCATGCAGGCAGCGAGAGTCTTGCGCCCTTTGTCAGTGGCTGGAAGGTATGGAAGAGCGTGTCAACCATATAGAGGTCCTGTTTTCCGCCAGTGGATCGTGTGCACACGATATGCCGTCCGTCAGGCGCCCAGCTGGGAGCCTCCCAGTTGCCTGCCGCGTCGGTCACAATCTCATGTCCTCCCTGGGGATTCGACGGATCCATGACAGCCACCACATACTGGCCGTTCACGCGGGTCGAGTAGCACAGCTTGTTGGACTTCGGGGACCAGTCCGGGGAGACGCACTCCGAGGCACCCTTGGTCAGGCGGCGCGCGTCTCCGCCTGAGGTCGAAATCAGGTAGAGCTGCGGGCGGCCGGTGCGGTCCGACACGAAGCAGATCTGCGCCCCGTCCGGGCTGAAGGCGGGGGAGGATTCCACGTCGCGGTCCTGGGTAAGGCGCGTGCGGCGACCCTCCTTGAGGTCCAGGAGATAGAGGTCGACCTGCTTGCCCAGGGACAGGGGCAGCGCAACATACCGCCCGTCACGTGAAAGCGCAGCCGAGGCATTGAGCCCCCTTGAGCTGGAAATCGTCCGCTGACGGTTGTTTTTCAGGTCCACGAGCACAATCTTGAGGGCGTTGTTCTGGTTGAGGGTATAGACAAGCGCCCCCGAATGTCCCCACGCTGGTTCGGTTGAGAGCGCGTTGTTGTGGGTGAGGCGCTTCTGGCCGCTGCCGTCGATGCGAATGGTGAAGACCTCCTTCTTCCCGCCGGCGTCCGTCTTCACATACGCGATTGGGCGTGTGCAGAGGGCGGGCACCCCGAAGAATTCGGCGAGCAGCGAGTCCACCGCCTTCGCCGCCGCGTCATGCCAGTCGCTGCCGGAGGCGTTTACGCGGACGATTCGCTCCTGCGCCCCTGAAATGCGTGCCTGCACAAGATACGCGTTGGCCGAGGCAGTCACATCCAGACGCGCCTGGGCGCGGTCCGCCGAGGAGTCTTTCACCACCTGGAACCAGTCGCAACGCACAAGCATCGTCTCAAGAATCCCCCGGGCGGACGCGTCGCCGGAAAAGCTGGTGATGCCCAGGGTCGGGTTGCCCTGGACGGTCTTGGTCACCGAGCCCGTGGTCTGGGCGCGAAGCCCTGTCGCCAAGGACGCCAGGCAGAGGATGGTCAGGAGAGCGGAGGCAAGTCTGTTCGCCATTGAATAACTATTTGTTTACGTGGTTTAGGGGACAGATACTATTTAATGAAGGGGACGAAGTCGGCACCGTCCATGCACGGGGGATGGACGATGCCGTCGCCTTGCCAGTTGTCGCTCCGCCGTTAGACTGCCATGAGTTCGGCCTGCTTCTCCGCGAGGATGGCGTCGACCTTCTCAATCATCTTGTCGGTCAGCTTCTGGATCTGGTCAATCTGGCTCTTCTGCTCGTCTTCGGTAATCTCGGACTTCTTCTTCGCTTCCTTGATTGCCTCGTTGGCGTCGCGGCGCGCGTTGCGGATTTCGACACGGGACTCCTCGGCGAACTTCTTGACCTGCTTCGTCATGTCGTTGCGGCGCTCCTCGGAGAGTTCGGGGATGGGAAGGCGAATCACCTTGCCGTCGGTCACGGGAGTGATGCCAAGTCCACTGGCCTGGATCGCCTTCTGGATGGCGTTTACGGCATTGATGTCCCAGGGCTGGATCTTCAGAAGGCGCGGCTCGGGGGCGCTGATGGCCGCGATGTCCTTCAGGCGGGTCTGGGAACCGTAGTAGTCAACCATGACGCCCTCGACGAGCGCGGGGGAGGCCTTGCCTGTGCGCACGGAGTCAAAACGCCTCTTCAGTGCGTCGACGGTATTGTTCATCGCGGTCTGGGTGGTCTCCATGATTTCTGCGGCAGTTGGCATTCGTGTATCTCCTTGGTCTGTCGTGTGTTGGAACCTGTTTGCTTATTCTCTCGATTACAATGGGCCGCTCCCGCTTCCGGGAGTGCGGCGCGGACTAGACTGTGACTAGGGTGGCGTGCTCGAAGTTCCCCGCAAGAGCCTCCTTCAGGACCCCTGGCTGGGACGCCTTGAAGACAACCGTCGAAAGGCCGTTGTCCTGGCAGAGCGCAAAGGCATTGGAGTCCATCACCTTGAGATGGCGGCTCAATGCCTCGTCGTAGGTAAGGCGCTGGAATCTCGTTGCATCGGGATTTGTGACGGGGTCCGCCGTGTAGATGCCGTCGACCTTTGTGGCCTTGAAGACCGCCTCGGCCTTGACCTCGAGCGCGCGCAGCGCGGCGGTAGTGTCCGTCGAGAAGAAGGGGTGCCCGGTTCCTGCGGAGAAGAGGACAACCGTCCCCTCGTCCAGCATACGCTGTGCCTCCCTGTAGTCGAAGGGGGGAAGCACTCCGGCAATCGGCAGCGACGACTGGATTTCGGCCTTCAGTCCGAGCTTCTGCAACGCGTCGCGCATGACAAGCGCATTCATGCAGGTCGCCAGCATTCCGGCGTAGTCCCCGCCAATGCGTTCCATTCCCTGGCGGCTGCCCTCAAGCCCGCGGAAAAGATTGCCTGCACCAATGATCACGGCCGTCTGGACGCCGCTTCGGACGGACTCCTCGATCAGCTGCGCACTGCGGGAAATCGCCGATGCGTCAAGGCCACCATGGTCGCCGCCAAGCGCCTCGCCGCTGATCTTCAAAAGTATTCGGGAAAAATAGGGCTTCGACATGATGGAACAAAAAAGTGTTAAATAGGAAAACGCCAGTGAAATCCAGACGAACAGACGGACTACCCCCATATTGTAAAACCCATTCACGTTTCTGCTATGAGGGATGGGACGTATTTGAGGGCAAAACCCTCTTCGGGGGAGGAGTGGTTTCGCCTGGGTCGCCCCTGGCTTGCAGAGTCAAGGGCGGGCGCAGCGGGTTGCCCGGGGCAAGGGCTCCGCGGCTCTTCGTCACTTGCCGGAGGAGGGGCAGTCCTTGCGGACGCATCCGGAGCATATCCCGTTCGTCAAAGGGCGGCCTTCAGAGAATTCCAGGACATTGTCGAGTGTCGTCCGGGCGATATTCTCCAGCGCCTCGGTCGTGAGGAATGCCTGGTGCGAGGTAAGCAGAACCGTCGGAATCGCCATGAGGCGCGCCAGCACGTCGTCGGAAATCACCCTGTCGGAACGGTCCTCGAAGAAGTATCCGGCCTCCTCCTCGTAGACATCCAGCCCCGCGGCGCGGACGTGCCCCGACTTCAACCCCTCGATCAGCGCCGGGGTGTCCACAAGGCGCCCGCGGCTCGTGTTGATGAGGATGACACCGTCCTTCATCGCGTCAATCGCCCTTGCGTCAATCATGTGGGTATTCTCGGGAGTCAGCGGGCAGTGCAGCGAAATGATGTCGCTTTCGCGGTAGAGTCTCTCCAGGGGGACGTATTCCGCGTGGAGTTCCTCTGCAAGCTTGCCGTTGGGATAGGGGTCCGAAAGCAGCAGCCTGACGCCAAAGCCATTCATCAGACGCGCGAATATCTCGCCAATCTTGCCGGTGCCGACGACGCCGACGCACTTCCCGTGTATGTCCATCCCCTGAAGCCCGGAAAGGGCGAAGTTGCCCTCGCGGACTCTGTTGTACGCCCGGTGAAGCTTCCTGTTCAGGCAAAGAAGCAACGACAGCGCAAACTCGGCAACCGCATACGGGGAATACTTCGGGACGCGCACGACCTGCATGCGGCCACAGGCGGCCGCAAGGTCGACGTTGTTGAATCCGGCGCAGCGCAACGCCAAAAGACGAACCCCGAGGGAGGCAAGAATCCCCACAGTCTCCGCGCCAAGGTCGTCATTCACAAACGCGCAGACGACGTCGTGGTCGGCGGCAAGCTTCGCCGTCGCGGGAGTCAGACGGCTCTCAAAGTAGTCGATTTTGAAGGGATACTCCCCCGAAATGGCCTCGAAGGCACCCCTGTCATACGGCTTCGTGTCAAAGAAGGCTATGCGCATATCGCTTGAAAAAAGAGTTGAGTGTGTGTGGTACGTACGACTATAACCGTCCTAATTGGCGGATTCCGTTACAATCCGTCGGGCGCCGGATCCATGTCGACGTTGAAATACGTCGAATCCAGGCTCATGAAACCTGGAAACGCCACGCCGATGATCGGAATGATGAAAAAGCATGCGCCTATGATATCCAAAACGCCTGTGGTGTTTACATGGGTGCCGCTGGTGACGCACTCTGTCTTGTATCCCTCGTGGACAACCTCCGCATAGAAAAGGCGGTTGCGAGGGACGGGGATCGCGGCAGGAGTCTTGTATTTCATGCCGTTGTTGCAACGGACTGTCGCACCCGATGGCTCGGACTGGACAAACACGACCTGATTCGGGGAATGGAACATGCTGCAACTGGTGGTCCATAGGACAAGCATGCAGAGAAGTAGGCAAAGAAGAATTCTCATTTCTTTAAGACGGCTTGGTTATGTGCAATGGAGTGAAAACGACCGAATTTTGAGGCAAGAGGCGTGGAGAGCGGGAACAAAAAAAGTCATAACATCCTGAATGGCAACATGTTATGTGATATTGCCCGGAATGCCGCCCCTCTGCCTGCCAGGCAATCCTCCAGAAGTCGAATGGCGAACCGCATTCCGCCCGTGCTTCCGTCTATTCCCTTGGGAAGAGCGTCTTCCGGAAGAGGACGAGTTGTCTTTTGGAGCTTACGAGGAGCAGTGCGACCAGCAGCCCTGCGGGGGCGGCGAGGAGCGCGAAGGGGCCCAGTTCCTTGAGCAGAAGCGCACCTCCGACCGCGCCGGCGATGAAGCAGAGAATGACCAGGTAGTAGTGGAAGGCCTTGCTGAGCTCCCCGTCCTCCTTCTTGACAAGGTGGTTGAAGAGCGCATGGGTGCCGCTGCGCAGGTTTCCGGTGCACATGGTGGAGGCAAAGGGAAGCCCGTGGACCAGGCGGAAGCTCTGCGCCTGCATTGCGCAGACGAATGAGATGAGGCCGTTCACGATGAAGTCCAGCTCGCCGTATGGAATGAAGGCCGCCGCCACCAGGCAGAGCATCTCCAGCGCGAGGACAACCTGGTGCCAGACCACGCGGCGCGAGTCGGCAAGTCGGTGCTGGACGACCCCTGAGGCGAAGACACCCAGGGCGTAGAAGAAGATCGCGAGAAGGTACCTGCCGCAGGCGCCCCAGTTCGTCACCGCAAGGTTCAGCCCCAGGAGGACGATGTTGCCCGTCACCGCGTTTGCGAAGACGCCTCCCCTGTACAGGTATGTGTATATGTCGAGAAATCCGCCGACCATGCTCAGGACGCATGCGGCGGTCAGTCTCTCCGTATTGGGGCTTGGGGAGGGCAAGGCTGTCTTTCTCCTTCTCGTCGGATTGCCACGGCGGGGTTCCGCCCGCCGGCCTGGGGTGGAATCGTCCGTCATGGATAATATACCATTGGGGCGCCCTGCCCCGCCATCCTCCGAAGTAATGGCCGCCGCCTCCGGGCAAAGCCCTTCCTGCCTGCTATATTACCCGAATTCCTTGATTCGGTGAAAGCGGGATACTCTTCGCGTGGCTACGCGGAGACCCATGCGTTCCCTCAAAGGCACCTTGGTCGTTGCAAGGGCCATTCATTCGGATATCCAGGGATAGTTCCCCAGAAAAACGATGATTTGACTCCGTTTTTTCCTCCACCCCCAACCCAAGGTAACCTCATATATGTGCTGCTGCACCAACCTCTCAGAGGGCGCAAAGGCGAAATTCGCCGAACTTGACGCCTTTATTGACGGACTGGGCATCGTGGCCGATGACGAGCGTCGTCGCGGCCGCCTGATCCAGGTCCTGCACAAAGCCCAGGACATTTTCGGATATCTTCCGCGCGCGGTCCAGGAACACGTCGCCGAGAAGCTCTACCTCACCGAAGCGCAAGTCTCCGGCGTCGTCAGCTTCTACAACTACTTCACCACGGAGCCCAAGGGCAAGTACCGCATTGACGTCTGCCTGGGCACCGCCTGCTACGTGAAGGGTTCCGAGCGGGTCCTCCAGGAACTCGAGCGCGTCATCGGCGTCAAGGCGGACACCGTCCCCTCTGCCGACGGCCTCTTCTCCATCAGCGCGCTTCGCTGCGTCGGCGCCTGTGGTCTGGCCCCCGTCATGGTCGTCAACGGCAAGGTCTACGGAAAGGTGACCCCCGCGAAGGCCGTTCAGATTGTCAACGAATACAAGGCAAAGGGCTAAAGGACCATGGAAAGGATCACAAGCAAGAAAGATCTTCTGGCGGCCTACCAGGCCTGCAAGGGAATGCTCGCGCTCCGCTGCGTGAGCGAACACGACATCAACTCCACCAAGAAGGAGCTCCTCTGCTGCGGAGGAACCGGATGCCACGCGTCCAACTCCGGCGAACTCATGCAGAATCTGCGTGACGCCATCGCGGAAGCGGGGCTCTCGCAGGACGTCAAGGTGGTCCAGACCGGATGCTTCGGCTTCTGCGCGCAGGGGCCAATCGTCAAGATCATGCCCGACAATGTCTTCTACGTCCAGGTGACCCCCGAGGACGCGAAGGAGATTGTCGAGAAGCATGTCGTCGGACACCAGCTGGTCGAGCGCCTGCTCTATGTCGAGCCCATGCTGAAGGAGCGCATCCACGACTACGCGAAGATGTCGTTCTACGCGAAGCAGCAGCGCATCTCCCTCAGGAACTGCGGCCTCATCGACCCTGAGGACATCCGCGAATACATCGCCAGCGAAGGATACCAGGCGCTTGCCAAGTGCCTCTGCGACATGACCCGCGAAGAGGTCATCCAGGAAGTCCTCAACTCCGGAATCTGCGGCCGCGGCGGCGCGGGCTTCCCCACCGGACTCAAGTGGAAGATCGCGGCAGGCACCCAGGCCGATGAAAAGTACATCGTCTGCAATGCGGACGAGGGCGACCCCGGCGCCTTCATGGATCGTTCCATCATGGAAGGCGACCCGAACAGCATCGTCGAGGCCATGGCCATCGGCGGCTACGCCATCGGCGCCCAGCACGGACTCGTCTACATCCGCGCTGAATACCCCCTTGCGGTCAACCGCCTCCAGATTGCAATCAACGAGGCCCGCGAGCTTGGCCTTCTTGGCAAGAACATCCTCGGCACCGGCTTCGACTTCGACATCGAGATCAAGCTTGGCGCGGGTGCCTTCGTCTGCGGCGAGGAGACTGCCCTGATCCACTCGATGGAGGGCATGCGCGGCGAGCCCACCACGAAGCCCCCGTTCCCCGCGAACATCGGCGGCGGCTACTGGGGATGCTCCACCAACGTCAACAACGTCGAGACCTACGCCTCGATTCCCGTCATCCTCCAGAAGGGGGCGGCCTGGTACTCCAAGATTGGCAACTGGCAGATTGAGACCGACGAGAAGGGAAACTGGAAGAAGACCGTCTCCGGCAACTCCGGCACGAAGGTCTTCGCGCTGGCCGGCCAGATCAACAACGTCGGACTGGTCGAAGTCCCCATGGGGACCACCCTCCGCGAAATCATCTACGACATCGGCGGCGGCATCTCCGGCGGCCACGGCTTCAAGGCCGTCCAGACCGGCGGCCCCTCCGGCGGATGCATCACCAAGGAAAACCTGGACACCCCCATCGACTACGGCAACCTCGCCAAAATCGGCTCGATGATGGGTTCGGGAGGAATGATCGTCCTCTCCGACAAGGACTGCATGCCCGCAATGGCAAAGTTCTACCTCGGATTCACAAAGGACGAATCCTGCGGAAAGTGCACCCCATGCCGCATCGGAACCCGCAGAATGCTGGAAATGCTCGAGAAGATCTGCGATGGCAATGGCACCGAGGAGACACTCGATGAACTCGAAAGACTCGCCAATACCATCAAGGACACCGCACTGTGCGGACTCGGCCAGACGGCTCCCAACCCCATCCTCAGCACCCTGAGATACTTCAAGGACGAATACCTGGCGCACGTCATCAACAAGAAGTGCCCCGCGGGCACATGCCAGAAGCTCTACGTGCTCACCATCACCGACGACTGCATCGGCTGCACCAAGTGCAAGCGCAACTGCCCCGTCGGAGCCATCACCGGAGAGCTCAAGCAGAAGCACTTCATCGACCCGAAGAGGTGCATCAAGTGCGGCGCCTGCATCGAGGGATGCCCCAAGAAAGCAATCGTCAAGGAGTAGAAGGGGGAATAATACAATGAGTGACGTAACTGTTACGATTAACGGAACCAAGGTGACTGTCCCCTCTGGCTCCACGATTCTGGAAGCCTGCCAGAAGCTGAACATCAATGTCCCGACCCTCTGCTACTGCAAGGACCTGGGATGCGGTGTCTCCAACAAGCCAGCGTCATGCCGCATCTGCCTCGTTGAGGCCACCGGCATCCGCCCGCGCCCAATCCTGGTCCCCGCATGCGCGACCCCGATCACCAACGACCGCGTCGAGGTCTGGACAAACTCGCTGCGCGCCCTGACCGCGCGCCGCACCGTCCTCGAGCTGATGCTCTCCGACCACCCGAAGGACTGCCTCACCTGCCCCAAGAACCAGGAGTGCGAACTGCAGAAGCTGGCCGCCGAATTCGGAATCCGCGACATCGAATTCCAGGGCGAAGTCAACAAGTTCCCGGTTGACGACTCCAGCGAGGCAATCATGCGCGACCTCTCGAAGTGCATCATGTGCCGCCGCTGCGAGACAGTCTGCAACAAGGTCCAGACCGTCGGAACCCTGACCGGCTACGGCCGCGGATTCTCCGCGAAGGTCGGGACCGCGTCAATGATTCCGCTGGCGGACACCTCCTGCACATTCTGCGGGCAGTGCGTCAACGCATGCCCCGTCGGCGCGATCACTGGCATCAGCTATGTGAAGAAGGTCTGGAACGCGATCAACGACAAGACGAAGACCGTGATTGTCCAGGCAGCCCCGGCAGTCAGAGTCGCAGTCGGCCAGGAGTTTGGCTTCGAGCCAGGAACCCCTGTCACCGGCAAGCTGGTCGCGGGTCTCCGCGCCCTGGGATTCGACAAGGTCTTCGACACCAACTTCGGCGCAGACCTCACAATCATGGAGGAGGGGCACGAACTGGTCGAACGCATCAAGGCCAACAAGAATCTCCCGATTCTGACAAGCTGCTGCCCGGGATGGATCAACTTCATCGAGACCAACTTCCCCGACCTGCTCCACATCCCATCCTCCTGCAAGTCTCCCCAGCAGATGTTCGGCGCAATCGCAAAGAGCTACTACGCCGAAAAGATCGGAGTGGCGCCGAAGGACCTGGTCGTCGTCTCTGTCATGCCTTGCCAGGCGAAGAAGTACGAGGCCGCGCGCCCCGAGTTCTCGCATGACGGCGTCCGCGACGTCGACTACGTCCTGACCACCCGCGAGCTGTGCAGGATGTTCCGCGAGGCCGGCGTCAACCTGGCCAATATGAACGACGAGCAGTTCGACAGCCCGCTGGGCCAGTCCACTGGCGCGGCGGACATCTTCGGCGTCACCGGCGGCGTCCTCGAGGCGGCCCTGCGCTCGGTTCGTTCCGTGCTCACCAACGAAGACCTCACCGGCGACGCAATCAACTTCCGCGCCGTCCGTGGTCTTGACGGCATCAAGGAGGCCAAGGTCGAGATCGCCCCGGGCCTGACTGTCAACGCGGCAGTCTGCTCCGGCCTCGGAAATGCCCGCAAGATCCTGGAGATGGTCCGCAAGGAGCCCAACCGCTTCCAGGCAATCGAAATCATGGCGTGCCCCGGCGGCTGCATCAACGGCGGCGGACAGCCCTTCACGCACGGCGACAGCACGCTGCTCGAGAAGCGCATGCGCGGACTCTACCTCGAGGACGCAAGCAAGCCGCTCCGCATGTCGCACAACAACCCCGACATCAAGAAGCTCTACGAGGAGTTCCTCGGGGAACCCGGTTCGGAGAAGGCACACCACCTGCTCCACACCAAGTACCACAGCAAGTAGGCTGAAGCACTGACTCGTGCCCCCAATAATGCCCCGCCGGATTGTCTCCGACGGGGCATTTTCCGTTGAGTGGGCGGTGGGGAGTCGGGCAGCGGGATTAATGCCACCGCATAACCGCGACGCCGCTCCATGGAAAAGGGCTGGAGGCCTCTCCAGTCAAGCCTGGCGCCACGGAGACGGGCATTATGCGGGACAGGGCGTTTCACATTGTCGAAATTGCCAGTCGTGGTGCATTGGCGGCGGATTTATAGTATGCGTGCTGTTTGCCGAGCATTTTCACCACAGGAGCCCATTCACATGTCCATCGACGGCATCTACAGAGTATTTGCGGCTGTTCCGCCCCTTCATCTAGGCGATCCATCATCTAACGCCCTCGTCATGCGTGAGATGTATCTTGACGCCTGCAGCGCGGGCGCGTCCCTTGTGGCCTTTCCGGAACTGTCGGTTACCGGCTACAGCTGCGGCGACCTCTTCGAGCAGCGTGCGCTTCTGGACGCGTCCCTTGACGCGCTGGCCAGGCTGTGCGAGACCACACGCGAGGGAAACGGCACCATTCTCATCGCGGGAGTCCCCATCCTCAAGGGGACGAGGCTTTTCAATTGCGCAGCAGTCATGCAGAATGGCGAACTGCTTGGGCTCACGGTGAAAAGCTACCTGCCTGAATACCGCGAATTCTACGAAAAGAGGCATTTCCGCCCTGCATCTGAATGCGATGGCGCGCCATATCTCTTCCAGGACAGGGAAGTTCCCTTCGAACCGGGAATCATCTACCAGGCGAAGGACGGCTTCCGCTTCGGAGTCGAAATCTGCGAGGACCTCTGGGTCGTGGAGCCTCCCTCGAACAGGATGGCGCTCAATGGCGCGCAGCTTGTCGTGAACATCTCGGCCGGCCCGGAGCTCGTCTCCAAGGCGGAATACCGGAAGATGCTTGTCACAAGCCAGAGCGCCCGCCTCTGCGCGGCGTATATCCTGGCTGGGGCGGGCGTCTACGAATCCACCTCCGACCTGGTATTCAGCGGCCATGCCGTCTGCGCCCTCAATGGGAGGTGCTGTTCGGAGAGCGAGCGTTTCTCCCGCAAGCCCCAGCTTGTCCCCATGGACTTCGTACCCCGGTGGCTTGACGCGCAGCGCCGTTCATGGACCTCCTTCAACGACGCCCGTCCCGACTGGGAGCCGCCCTGCGTCGTCGACATCTCGCCGATGCCCCAGGCCTCGTCCCCCGAGGGTCTCTCCCTGCCTCGCCACCCATTCGTCCCGGAGGGCTCCCCCGAGCGTGACGCGCGATGCGAGGAGATCTTCTCAATCCAGGCGTCGGGGCTTGCGCGTCGCGTGGAGCACACCTCCGCAAGGCGCCTTGTCATCGGCATCTCCGGCGGTCTTGACTCCACCCTTGCGCTGCTGGTCTGCGACCGATGCTGCGAAATGCTCGGCCGCGGGCGTGACTTCATCCTGGCGGTCACAATGCCAGGCATGGGGACCACCAGCCGCACCAGGGACAACGCGGCCGCGATTGCAGAACTTATCGGCGCGGAACTGCGGGAAATCCCAATCGCCAGGGCAGTCGAAGGGCACTTCCAGGACATCGGCCACGCCCCTGGGCTCCAGGACGTGGTCTATGAAAACGCCCAGGCGCGGGAGCGCACCCAGATACTCATGGACCTGGCAAACCAGGAACACGGACTCCTTGTGGGCACGGGTGACCTTTCCGAAATAGCCCTTGGGTGGAGCACCTTCAACGGGGACCACATGTCCATGTACTGCGTAAACTGCGGGGTTCCCAAGACGCTGATACGGTTCATGGTCGAGTACGTGGCGAGAGGATGCGCCCCCGAGCTCGCCAAACGGCTGGTCGACGTGAACGAAACCCCAGTCTCACCGGAGCTGCTGCCAGGCGCGCAACACACCGAGGCCATCATCGGGAAATACGACCTGCACGACTTCTTCCTCTATTTCTTCCTGAAATACGGGGAAACCCCGCAGAACATCCTGGAACTCGCGTATTCCGCATTCGACGGCCTCTATTCCAGGGAGGAGATTGCCTCGACACTGCAACTCTTCTACCGAAGGTTCTTCTCGCAGCAGTTCAAGCGCAATGCAATGCCCGACGGCCCGAAGGTCGGAACCATCGCCCTCTCCCCCAGGGGCGACTGGAGAATGCCGGCGGACGCATCCCAGGAAGCATTCCGCGTATGAAATGAATCGACCGTCAAGGCGGAATCCGCCCCGGGCGATTCCGCAAAAAAAGAGAAGCCGTGACCGGCACGCCTGTGTGCGCCTGTCACGGCTTCCTGCTGTCAACACGAATGACTTGCGGGCAGACCCGGGCTACTTCCCGAGCAGCGCCTCGTCAATGGCGGCGAGGAATTTCTGGGAGAACTCCTTGTCTCCCGTCTTGGCGAACTTGATTGATATCACCGCCTGGCCATTGGGGTCGGCGTCAAGGCGGACCGTCACCCTCGTGTCATAGACATCCTTGTATTCGTAGTGGATTGAGGAAATTCTGTTTTCCCTGGAGAGTTCGTGGAGATTCAGCGTAGGCGCGGCCGCCCGCACTGCCTTGTCCGCCTCAAAGAGGCTGCATCCTAGATTGGCGGAATATGTCCCCGAGAGCCTTGCATACTTCTCATTGCTGATGGATGCGTTGGGGGAGCTTTGCAGATACTGGGGTTGCACGCAGGATGCGCACAGTGCGAGAAGGGCGGCGAAAGCAAAAACAATGAACGTATTCTTTTTCATGATGTCTCTTGAAACCTGTTTGACTGTTGGAATTTCCCTGAAGAACGACCTCAATATAATTCTGTGGCAATTATCTTCGCCACGGCGCGGGGCAAATCGTCTGCGATGAAGCACTCCGTCCTGTCTGCGGCAAGTCCGTGGAGGAATGCTCCCAGGCGGGCCGCGGCTGGTGCCGCAAGGCCGTTGGCAAGGAATGCGCCTATCACGCCTGAAAGGACATCCCCCGTGCCAGCGGTGGCAAGGCGCGGGTTGCCGGAGGTGTTGACTGTCAGGGAGCCCCCTGGCTCCGCGACAAGCGTGCCCGCCCCCTTCAGCAGGACGATGCATCCGGTGGCGCGGCTTAGGGCGGCCGCCCTCTCCTCCCGCGAGGCGCCCCCGGAGGAGATTCCGAAGGCATGCTCAAGGCGCGCGGCCTCCCCTTCGTGCGGAGTCAGCACCATCGTCCCGCAAAGATCCCGTGACGGCAGTAGCGCGGGGCAGCCCGCGATTCTGTTCAGCGCATCCGCGTCCACCACCTTTGGCAATGGCACGGCCAGCGCCTCCGCCAGGAACCCGTCCAGTTCCGGCCGCGAATCCATTCCCGGCCCCAGGACAATCGTCTTCGCCTTCGCAAGCTCGTTTTTCCATGACGCGACGCTTCCGCCATCGAAGACGCCCGCCTCCGAGAAAGAGTCAATTCGGCGAAGAATCAACGACTTGGGAATCGTGGAGAGAATCTCCGCCGAGGATGGGACGCAGACCACCACGAGCCCCGCGCCGGCGTAAAGCCCGGCGCATCCCGCAAGCAACGGCGCGCCCGGGTAGCGGCGCGACCCTCCTGCCACCACAAGCTTCCCACGGGAATACTTGTTGGAGTCCTCCGCAAAACGCGGGCAATCGGCGCGGGCGTCTGAAAGCCCGTATCCAGTGGCAATGGCCAGCGTCATCTATTTCTCCCTTCCGTGCCGCATTCCGGCGCCCAGCGCCATAAAACAGGAAAATCCAGCGTACTTTGCTTGGGCGTTTATATTATGACCTGTTATTTTGCGCCCTGCCAGGGATGCCTATTCCAGGCAGGGGCGCACCCTTTTCGTCGCGTTTTGTATTATACACCCATTTGTGGAGATGCGTAAGAATGGCCACAAGCCGTCGCTTTGAGATTTCCGAACTGTTTCCCCAGCCCAAGGAAGTGATACTAGGAGAAGGCATCAGCGAACTGGCGATGGATGTCCGTCTCTCCACAAGCAACGTCCTCCCGATCCAACGCAAGGCCCTGCGTTCGATTTTGACGATGGGGGGCGTGCGCGTCGTCGCGAACAAGAAGAAATATGTCGTTGACGCGCAGGTGCTTGGGCCTGACGCCTTTGACCTTTCGAGGATTCCATCGGAGCTCCGCCACGACTTCTACGAGCTGGAAATCAAGGGAAGCGAGGTATTCATCCGCACCCCCTATCAGGCCGGCACGGTCTGGGCGGCGCAGACCCTCTCCCTCCTCTTCAACATGATGTTCAAGGGGCGTGCGGTGCCGAACCTGGTGATTCGCGATTGGCCGGTGGTTCCGTTGCGCGGAATGGTCATGGACGCCGACTGGGGCACCGAGCGGATGAGCACTGCCGAATGGTTCCAGGCACTGGACTACATGAGCGCGATGCACCTGAATCTTTGCGGCATCGGCGTCTACGACTGCCGTCCCGACGTGCGTGCCTACCAGACGAACCGCCCCTGCGAGTTTCTGATGAGCGCGATTCACGAGGAGCCGTTGCCGGGGGATCCCGTCTCGAAGAGCCGTCTTCGCTACTACAATGTCAAGTACGACCGCTGGTACGACCGGGAGGTCGCCCCTGTCCTTGCGGAGAACAATGAATTTGCGGACGTGCTGACATACGGTCGGGAGCGCGGCATCACCATCTTCCCCGCCATGAACCTATTTGGCCGTTCTACGCTTCTGCCGAGGCTGATTCCGGCGCTCTCCGCCTGCAACGACAAGGGCAAGCCCACCGGATACGGACTCTGCCTCTCCTCAAACGCCGCCAGAGGCGCACTCGAGGAATTCCTGGGCGCGTTCCTTGAAATGCACTTCCCCGACGGCGTGGAATACTTCCATCTGGGGTTCGACGACCTCTCCGACATCCATCCACATGCCGAAGACGGAGCCCCCGAGTCGGTATGGTGCCAATGCGCCAAGTGCCGCAAGTCCACCCACGCGAAGCTCTTCGCGCAATTCCTGCAGTGGATTGTCGGATATCTCACCGGCAAGGGTGTCGGAAAGGTCGTCCTGTACAGCGACCAGCTCCTCCAGGGCGAAAAACTCCTTGGCGCAGACCTGGAGAAACTCCTAAAGGACGCCACATTCGCCTCCAAGATTGTCATCGACTGGGAGGACCCGGGCAACGAACTCAAGACGAAGCTCGTCAAGAACACCGAGAAGAAGTTCGCCCTGACTACCGCCTGGCTCTCGCCCCGCGCCAACAAGGGCAACTACGGATGCTTCACCAGAAACCTGGAAGGCGTGGACGCATTCGTCAGGAAGGCGATGAAGGACAAGGCGGAGGGCGTGGTTGTCCGCGGGCAGTTTGACCCCGCATACCTTGAACAGCTTGCGATGCTGGGCGTCAGGTGCTGGGAGACTCCCGAATGGAAGGAGGACACCATCCCCGCCCTCAGGACACGCTGGGCCGAGCTGGAGTGGGGCGTCTACTCCGAGAGATACCTTTCCGTCTTGGACAGGCTTGACAAGCTCTCCGGCAGCCCGCTCAACCAGGAAATCCTTCTTTGGAACCACCTGGAGGTCAAGGCAGGCGCCAAGAAGGGCGCCCTGCTCTCGCCCTACCCCGCGAAGGCTCTCGAAAAGCTCGCGGCGAAGAAGGATGCCGCGAAGCAGTTGTCGAAGCTTGTCAACGAAGCCATCGCCATCACCGAGGAGACGGCGTCCACCCTTGCGGATGGAAAGTGGAACGACCTCCACACGGCGTCATTGCAGAGCATCATCGCCACAGCCCAGCGCGTGAGAATCCAGCTTGGATTCTTCGTGACGCTCCTGGCGGCAAAGGACGCGCTCGCAAGGAAGTCCGGCGGAACGGCGGCGGCAACGAAAATCCTCCTGGGAGCCGCGGAAGACCTCGTGGTCAACCTCAAGGTCATCGAGGAGAACATGCCCGACGGACTCATGTGGATTACGATGCAGCACCTCGGATGCCAGAAGCTCTTCCTCGAACGCCTCGTTGACGAGGTGAAGTCCAAGAAGTCCGCCTCGAAGATCACCTGGGACTTCCCCTTCGAATGGGAAGTCCCCGAGGACTAGGGCGCACTGGCACGCATCCTCCTTTCGCCTCCAGGACGAACCCGGGGCGGGAGGGGGATTTGCCCCTCTTGCGCCGCCCTGCTTGCAAACGCACCGCACAGGGCTATCTTAAGTCCGGTGACGCCGAGTTATGGCACTCTGGACATTACTTGCATTGGAGCTTCAAAGCTCTATCTTTTTTGACTGCAGAGCATTCGCAAATCGGCGTCACCATTTCCCTTTCCTGAGCAGCCCCGCGGCATTTCCCGTTTTCTTCGAGGAAATCCCCGGGGCTTCTTTCATTCTCCACGTATGCGGGGAGCTGTGGGATTATATTAGGCGGCTGTCGGACAATGTTAGAAATTCATTAGGAATCCTATAGTTTTCCCCCTGCATTTTCGGAGCATTCATGATTCAGAACGTGCTTGCCGTTCTTGGTGGCGTCGCGATTTTCATATATGGCATGACGCTGATGAGCGACGGCCTTCAGAAAGTTGCAGGTACAAAGATGCGTTCCATCCTGCGCCTCTTCGCCAGGAACCGCTATGTCGCGGTCCTGACCGGCGCCGGGGTCACATGCGTCATCCAGTCGTCGGCGGCCACCACCGTCATGGTCGTGGGCTTTGTCAACGCCGGACTGCTGAACCTTGAGCAGTCCATCGGCATCATCTGCGGCGCCCACATCGGCACCACCGTGACAGGCCAGCTGGTCGCCTTCAACATAGGCGTGATAGTCTATCCCGCAATCATTGCGGGACTGCTCCTGGGGCTGGCCAAGAACCGCCTCGTCGCCCACTGGGGCGAGGTAATCATCGGCTTCGGCTTCCTCTTCCTGGGCATGGAACTCATGAACGGGACGCTGAAGGACCTTGAGTTCCTCAAGACCGCAATCAAGTATTTCGACTGTGCGCCCGATGCATCCGGCGTCATGCCGGTTGGCTCGGTCTTTGGAGCGATTGTGGTTGGAATGCTGGTGACCGTCATCATCCAGAGCAGTTCCGCGTGCACCGGCCTTATCATCATCATGGCCAACAACGGGCTCATTGACTTCCACACGGCGATTTCCCTGGCCCTTGGCTCCAACATCGGCACCACCATCACCGCCCAGCTTGCCGCGATATCCGCGAACCGCGTTGCAAAGCAGGCCGCCATGGCACACACGCTGACCCAGGCAATCGGCGTCCTGCTCATCGCCGTCACCTTCTGGATCCGCATTGGCACGGAACCCATATTCTTCACCGTCATCCGCTGGTGTTCCCCCGGAGCCGAACTGCCGCGAATGATTGCAAACGGCCACACTATCTTCAATATCATCTCGACAATCATCTTCCTGCCCTTCATCCCACAATTGGCGAAACTCTGCGAAAAGATCATCCCCGTCAATCGCAAGGAACTCAAATTCAGGCGGCTCGACCCGCTCCTGCTCGCCACCCCATCCATCGCCCTGGCACAGACCACCGCCGCCATCCGGAAGATGCTCCAGAAGGCATGGAGGATGGTCGATTGCGCAATCTGCATCTACAACCACAATGACGAGTCCAACCAGCGCGTAGTCAAGCAGCTGGAGAAGCGGGAGGCGGACGTCGACCAGCGGCAGCAGGAGATTGCGGACTACCTTTCGCAACTCATGCAGCACGGCGACCTACGGCCGGGCGAGGCGAGCCAGATTCCGTTGTTGCTGCACTGCTCCAATGACGCGGAGCGCATCGGCGACCACACCGTCCCCATCCGCAGGATTCTGGGCGACCTGGAGGACCAGGGTCGCCGTTTCAGCGCAAAGGCCACCGCGGAGCTTGACGCCCTCCACGAGAAGCTCCGGGAGCTTGCGGAGGCGGTCATCCTGACGTTGGAGAAGAATACGCCCGAGAATATCGAGCGCGCGAAGATATTGCGTCGTGAGATGGTCGAGGCGCTGAATGCCAGCGAGCGCGAGCATCTTTCCCGCATCAACCAGGGGCTTTGCGTCCCCCAGGTGGGCATAATCTACCTCGAGCTGCTCGAGGAGTTCCATAAGATTGGGCGCCATCTCTCGAACATTGCCGAGCGTGCCGAGAGCTTCTACGAGAAGCTTGAGAAGCGCGGCAAGATTGCGATGGGCTTGAACGGCGGCGAGACCCAGAGCTTTGAATAGAGAGGAGAAGTCTGCGTAATGGACACCAAGGCTACCGGACGCTATGAAGTGAGGTTGCTGGACGACCTGCAGAAGGTCTTCTGCCGCGAGGAGCTCTCCGCCGCGCCACGCAAATCCAATGTTTTCAAAGTATTGCAGGGGCAGCGCCTGAACTTCCAGATTGCCGTCAAGGCGCCGAGCCATACCTTTGTGAAGTTCGATGTGGATTCGCTCTTCCGCGACTGCGTGACCCTGCGCCAGGTGGGGATGGTCTTCTGCGACCATCCATGCGACCCGCTCGACCAATTCAGGATTTCGTCGGAGCCAGGCTTCTACCCAGACCCCTTGCTGCCAATCTTCCCCGGGGGGCTGCTCTCGATGCCATGCAACCGCGAATGGCTCAGCATCTGGGTGTCGGTGGACATTCCGCGCGAATGCCCCTCCGGCAAGCATCCGCTCAGGATTGCCATCTCCACGGCAAAGCGTGAAACCAACCTGAAATGGCTCCCGGAAATCCCGCCGGAATGCATCGACGTCATCCTTGACATAATCCCGGCGGAGCTGCCGAAGCAGACTCTCTGGTCCTGTTCCTGGTTCCACACTGACTGCCTCCAGAAGTGGTATCACTGCGGATTCGAGGACGAGCGGTTCTGGGGCATTCTCCGGGACTACCTGAAGGACATGGCGGGGCACGGCATCAACGTCCTCTTCACGCCGCTCTGGTCCATTCCCCTTGACACCGCCATCGGCTGGGAACGCCCCACATGCCAGCTCATCGGAATCACCGAGGCGGAAGGCAGGTACGCATTTGACTTCTCGTTGCTTGACCGCTGGATTGAAACCGCCCGCGAATGTGGCATCGAAAGATTCGAGATGGTCCACGCCTTCACCCAGTGGGGCGCCGCAGCGACGCCTAAAATCATCGTCAACGGCGAGAGGCGATTCGGCTGGGACGTGCCCTCCGACTCGGAGGAATACCGCATCTTCCTGGATCAACTGCTGCCAGCGCTCACGGACTACCTCCGTTCAAAGGAACTGCAGGGGAAGTGCATCTTCCACAACTCCGACGAACCAAACGGCGAGGCCGTCGCGGCATACAAAAAGTGCCTGGCACTCCTGGAAAAACACCTCAACCCAGAGGAGTTCCCCATCTTCGACGCACTCTCGGACGCCAGATACGTCAAGGAGGGAATCTCCAGGCGCCCGATTCCACAGACCGACTACTTTGATTCGTTCAAGGAGCTTGACCTGGATGCACGCTGGTGCTACTACTGCTGCAACTGGGCGAAGGACGTGCCCAACAGGTTCTTCGGGATGCCCTCGTCCCGCAACCGCGTCCTGGGCGTGTTGCTCTACGCATGTGGCGCGGAGGGCTTCCTGCACTGGGGGCACAACTTCTGGTTCTCCCAATTCTCCCTGGACCAGGAGCTGAACCCGTGGCACTCCACCACCGCCGGCTACGGATTCTTCGGCGGCGACTCCTTCCATGTATATCCGGGCAACGACGGACGGCCCGTCGACTCCATCCACTACGAGGTATTCTCCGAAGCCATGCAGGACTACCGGGCATGCCAGCTCCTCGAGGCGCTGGCGGGGCGCGACGCCGTGATGGAAATCCTCCAGGAGGGGCTGGAACGGCCGCTGAAGATGACCGACTACCCGCACGAGGCCGAATGGCTCTCGCAGGTCACCGGGCGAATCCTTGATTCAATAGACAAACGCCTCTAATTTCCAGGAGTGGATGAACAATGCAGGAATGGGCAGGAAATCTACTTGCGCTGCAGGAACTTGACCTGCATCTGGCAAGAATCGACGCCGAATTGAAAAGATTGGACGAACGATTCTCCGAGGAGAATGCCGCCCTGCTCCAGGCACATGTCCCCGTGGCGCAGGCGGAGTCAAAGGCACTCGCCCTCGAAAAAATCCTGACCACCCTCGCAAAGGACGCGGAGGGAATAGACGCGGCAAAACTCGACCTCAAGAAGAAGACCGCATTCATCAAGAAGAATGACGAATACCAGGCCGCACTGGCACAACTCGAAAGGTTCGACGAGGAACTGGACAGGAACCTGACAAACCAGCTCGAAAAACTGGAGGAGGCAAAGGAGGCAAGGCAAATGCTCGACGACCTCAGGCGCTCCTACGAGGAGGCGGGCAGGAAATTCCTGGATTTCTGCGACGAACTGAAGGCGCTGAGAAGACGGCTGGGAGAAGAGGCGCGCACTGAAGCCGAAAAACGCCCAGGCCTCGCGGCGGCAGTCGAGGTCTCGCTGCTGCAACGCTATGAAAGACTGCGGGCGGAACGGGCCGCAAATCCACTCCTGCCATGGGTGGTGACCGTCGGAAACAGCGCCTGTGGACGTTGCCACCGGCAGCTCACGCCACAGCGATACATCCAGGTGAAGAAGGGGGAGCTCGTCTTCTGCGAAAACTGCGGGGCGGTTCTCTACTACGAAGAGTAGCAGATGGCCTGGAAGCTTTTCAGCCTCAAGAAACGGAGGCGGCTCCCCACATTCGTTGTAGTGATATTGGCCGCCCTGATGAAGCTCTACGCACTGACCGTCAGGGTGAAGTTCGTCACGCCCACGGGCGCACCCCTGGAGAGTGCCGCCGACTCCCCCGCGGTCTTCGCAATCTGGCACAACAGAATCATCTCCGCCGTCCTGAAGCTGCCGCGATGCGTCCTCGAAAGATGCACCGCAATGATCAGCGCGTCGCGGGACGGGGAATACATCTCCGCAATAGCGAGGCGCTTCGGGCTTGACTGCGTCCGCGGCTCCTCGTCCCGTGGCGGCGCGAAGGCGCTTGTGGAGCTTGCCCATGTCGTCAAGGCCGGCAAGTGCCCCGTGCTGACCGTCGACGGTCCCCGCGGCCCGAAATACACCGTCCATCCAGGCGCAGTCGCCCTTGCCAAGCTATGCGGGGTGCCGCTCTACCCCATTGCGGTCAACGCCCGCCGTTGCTGGCAGTTGAAGAGCTGGGACAGTATGCAGGTGCCATGGCCATTCTCGAAGGTGGAGGTCGTCCTGGGCGACCCCATACAGATTTGCCAGGGGACGCCTGACGGCGAAGCGAACGACATTCTCCGCGCCGGCCTCCTGAAGATTACCCTTGACAGGGGGAAGCCTGTCACCGAAAGCCATGATGAATGAGAGACAGCGGGAGGCCGTCGAGTGTCTGGACGGGCCGTTGCTGCTTCTTGCCGGGGCCGGCACCGGCAAGACGACCGTGATAGTCCACCGCATCTCCAATCTCGTGAATCACGGGATTGCCCCGGAGGCGATATTGGCGGTCACCTTCACGAACAAGGCCGCGAAGGAGATGCGTGAGCGCATCTCAGCGTATGTGGGGTCGATTCCCGCAAAGGCGATGACAATCTGCACCTTCCACTCGTTCTGCGCACGGGTGCTTCGACGACATATCGACCGCCTGGGATACAGCAGGAATTTCACGATTGCGAACGACGGCTACCAGCAGGGGCTCGTGATGGAAATCATGAACAGCCTCGGGCAGATTGGAGTCGGCTACGACTCGAAGCTCTGGCGCCAGCGCATCTCGATGGCAAAGGCGGCATACCTTTGGCCAGAGGACATTCGGGAGGCGGGATACCCAAAGTGCGACGAGGTGGCACTCGTCTTCGAAGAATATCAGAAACGCCTACGGCAGATGGACTTGCTTGACTTCGACGACCTGCTCTGCCTCACAGTCAGGCTCTGGGAGGAGGCGCCGGATGTCCTCGAGGCATATCGTTCCAGGTACAAGCGGATTATGATTGACGAGTACCAGGACACGAACGGAGTCCAGCTCAGGCTGATGACGATGCTCGCCGGCAAGGAGGGGAACCTGGCGGTCGTCGGCGATGACGACCAGTCGATTTACGGGTGGCGTGGAGCCGATGTTGAAAACATCCTCAACTTCGACCAGGTCTACCCCGGCGCACGGATAATCCGCCTCGAACAAAACTACAGGTCCACGGGAAACATCCTCAAGGCGGCCAACGGGGTCATCTCCCACAACAGGCAACGGCATGTCAAGAACCTCTGGTCAGAAATGGAGACGGGCGAGCCAATAAGGCTAATCCGGTGCGAGGACGACACGGCCGAGGCCGAGTTCCTGGCAAGACACATCCAGGAGACACATGACGGAGGCTCGCTCCACTGGAAGGATTTCGCCATACTCTTCCGCTCAAACCGCCAAAGCAGGGCGCTGGAAGACGCATTCCGCAAGGCAAGAATCCCATACCACATCGTGGGAGGGACCTCCTTCTACCAGACAAAGGAAATCCTCGACGCAGGAGCAATCCTCGCAGCCACGGAAAACCCGCGCGACGACATTTCGTTCCTCCGAATCGTCAACGTGCCGCCACGGGGAATAGGCGACGTCACCCTGGAACGTCTCCACGCACTGCGAAAGGAGCGCCACAGGAGCATCCAGGAACTGGCCGCCGACCCGGCCGTCAGGACAACACTCCCCCAGGACGCGGCAAACGCGCTGGCCTCGTTCGTAGGCATCCTGCAACGCTTCCGCAGAACCTTCGCAGAAGGCGGGGGATACCTCCACGACAAGGTGAAGGCGCTCTTCGACGCCATCGGATACATCGAAGGGCTCGGACGAATGTACAAGCCACTGGAAAACGCCATGGCAAGACGTGACAATGTCCTGGAACTCCTCTCCGCCATCGGGGATTTCGACCAGCGGCACGGACCGGAGGGCACCCTCGCGACGCTCCTGGAGGAGCTGACGCTCATGGATGCAAACGACCGGGACCAGCACTCCGACAAGAAGGAAAACGACAGCGTCACGCTGATGACGGTCCACGCCGCAAAGGGGCTGGAGTTCCCAATCGTATACATCGCCGGAATGGAAAGAGACCTCTTCCCACACGCACGGGCACTCGAGGAGGGCAGCGAGGCCGAAGAACGAAGGCTCTTCTACGTGGCAATTACACGCGCACGAAAACAACTTTTCATCACATACGCGGGAAAAAGACGGGACGGAAAGACGCTCGTCCCACATACGCCGTCAAAATTCCTCGAGGAACTTCCTGAGGAAACGGTGAAACTATGCAAGCCTGACGATCTGTTCCTGAAACTCTCGACACAGGACGCCATCAAGATGCTGCTGGACGGATTCCTGGACGAATAGGCCGGAGTTCACCCGCAGCGTCGCCCCCGGCTCCTCAACGCACTGGAGAGGAAGGAGTGTATTTCCCTGAACAGGTGCCGGGAACTTTCACGGGCGGGATGTGTCTAGATTTCCATTGTCGCCCCGGTTGATGCGGGAGTGTTTCCCGCGGGGGGCGCGCACCCACAGGATTTACACACATATCTCCTTGCAACGGAGGAAGTTACATGTTCACGAGCATAGATACGAATGCCATTGGCGAAAAAGCCCAGAGGGAGGCGGCGACCTTGCAGTCGTTGCGTGATGAGATTGGCAAGGTAATCATTGGCCAGGACGACCTGGTGAACCGTCTCCTGATTGCCCTTGTCGCGAACCAGCATGTCTTGCTCGAGGGTGTTCCTGGCCTGGCGAAAACCCTGACGGTCACCACCCTGTCCCAGGCAATCCAGGCCACCTTCCACAGGATTCAGTTCACCCCGGACCTGTTGCCTGCGGACTTGGTAGGCACCCTCGTCTACAACCCCAAGACCGGCGATTTCACCACGAAGAAGGGTCCTGTCTTTGCGAACCTGATTTTGGCGGACGAGGTGAACCGCGCCCCGGCGAAGGTCCAGAGCGCACTGCTTGAAGCGATGCAGGAGCGCCAGGTCACGATTGGGGAGACCACCTTCCAGCTTCCGGCGCCCTTCCTGGTTCTCGCGACCCAGAACCCCGTGGAGCAGGAGGGCACATACCCCTTGCCCGAGGCGCAGGTGGACCGGTTCATGTTCAAGGTGGTGGTGGACTACCCGACCACAAACGACGAGCTCCAGATTCTCCGCAGGCACTCCTCCTCCCAGGACGGATGCACAGTCTCCCCCGTCATGACCCCCGAAGACATCCTGCGGATCCGCGGAGTCCTTGACGAAATCTTCATGGATCCGAGGGTGGAGGAGTATATCGTAAGGCTTGTGGACGCTAGCCGCCATCCGGCCAACTATGGCCTGAAAAACCTCGAGGGCTTTGTCCGCTACGGGGCATCCCCCCGTGCGACCATCTTCCTGGCGCAGGCCGCCAGGGGGCAGGCGCTGCTTTCTGGACGCGGCTACGCGACCCCGCAGGATGTGAAGAACGTGGCGATGGATGCCCTGCGCCACAGGATTCTTCTCACATACGAGGCCGAAGCCCAGGAGGTGTCGGCAGAATCCCTGGTGGGTCAGCTGCTTGACGCAGTGCCTGTGCCCTAGGATGTCCGCAACTCCGTTTTCTTCTTCAGGTGACGTGATTTCATGGACCAAAAGGAACTTACAAGAAAACTGAGGCGCATCGAGATACGTTCCAGGAGGCAGACCACCGACGTCCTGGCCGGAGAATTCAAGTCCGCCTTCCGCGGCGCAGGCATGGAGTTCGACGAAGTCCGCGAATACCTTCCCGGCGACGACGTGCGCTCCATCGACTGGAACGTAACCGCGCGGCAGGGTCGCCCGTTCATCAAACGCTTCCACGAGGAACGCGAGCTGACGGTCTTCTTCCTGGTCGACTGCTCTGCATCTGGGCGCTTCGGAGCATTGGACAGGAGCATGAACGACCTGGCGGCCGAAACATGCGCCACCCTCTCCTTCTCGGCCGTCAAGAGCAACGACAAGGTCGGACTGATGCTCTTTACCGACAAGATCGAGAGGTTCATCCCCCCCGCAAAGGGATCCACCCACGCAATGAGAATCATCCGCGAAGTCCTGGGCTTCGCACCCTCGGGCAACGGCACCGACATGCCGTCGGCAATCGACTACCTGGCACGCGTCCTGAAAAGACGGGCAGTAGTCTTCATTATCTCCGACTTCCTGAAATGCGGAGACTTCGAGCGGCCACTGCATACGCTGGCGCAAAAGCATGATGTTGTCATCCTGCCGTTGCGGGATCCTTCACTGGACGCACTGGAGGACGTGGGGCTCGTGGAAATCGAAGACCCCGAGGGAGGCCGCAGAGTCCTCGTCGACAGCGGGTCACGCGCAGTCCGCCAGGAATACTCGCGCAGGATTTCAATGGCAAAGGCAATCCTTGACTCACGCCTTAAGCGATGCGGCGTCGACAGGCTCCCCATCGCGCTTGGCGAAGACTACGCACAGAAAATATCGGCTTTCCTGAAGCGGCGCTGCCAACGCCACTAGGGAGACAGAGGCAAAGACATGCCTAAGACCAGACTGGCATACTTTTCACTGCTGGCGGCGACAACGCCGGCGCTTGCGACAATCATGGACGACTCCTACATCGTCCCGGAAAAGCGGCTTCACGAGATTCCCTCCTGGGCAATCCTGTGCGCAATCCTGGGGGTCGCCCTCGTAGTCATCCTTGTCGGCTGGCTGACAATGCGCTTCAGGGCAAACGGGACGCCCCCTCCGCCAAGACTCTCGCCAGACGAGGAGGCGCTCCGCGCACTTGACGAACTCCTCGCGGAAAACCTGCCTGGCAACGGGGAAATCAGGCAGTACTACCAGAGAATCTCCGACATTCTCAGGGAATACGTGGAGGCCCGCTTCGAGATTTCCGCACCGAACATGACCACCGAGGAATTCATTGACGTCCTGCGCGCAAACGAAAACTTCCAGGGCGATGTCCGCGCCGAGCTCATGCGCTTCATGAATGCGTGCGACAAGGTGAAATACGCGGGAATGGGGGCCAGCGCCGCCGAGATGGGCAACCTGGCCGAGTGTCTCCGCAACTTCATCCTGGCCACCAGGACGACTGCCGGCGAGGCAGAGGAGGCATCCAAATGACCTTCCGCTTCGAATCCCCATGGGCGCTTGCGCTGCTGGCCGTCCCCCTCCTTTTCTGGTTCTTGTGGCCAATCCTCCGCAGGAACCGCCCCGCCCTGCCCTTCGGAACGGCTGAATATGCAGTCGGACTCCCCGGCACCCTGCGACTCCGCCTCCAGTGGCTCCTGCCGGCCTGTGCCGCCGCAGCCTGGTGCTGCCTTTCAATTGCGCTGGCACGCCCCCAGAAGGGGCAGATGCAGCTGCCGCAGAGCACGGAGGGCATCGCCATCGAGATGGTAATCGACCGGTCCGGCTCCATGTCGGCGGAGATGGACTTCCTTGGAAAGACGCAGAACCGCCTGGAGACCGTGAAGGCAATCTTCCGCGACTTCGTCCTGGGCAACAGGAGGCTGGGGCTTCCCGGTCGGCACAACGACCTCATCGGAATCGTTGCATTCGCCTCCTTCCCCTACACAATCTGCCCGCTCACCCTCGACCACGACGCGCTTGCCTTCGCCCTGGATGGCGTCGATTTCAGCGAGGACGAGAATGACGTCCAGACTGCAATCGGCGACGCGGTGGTCCTCGCGACGGCACGCCTGGCGGATGCGGAGAAAACCCTCTCCAGGCAGACCGGAAAGAAGGCCTCCGGCTACAGCATCAAGTCAAAGATCATCATCCTGCTGACGGACGGGCAGAACGAGGGCGAGCAGACCTACACCATGGAGGAGGCGGCAAGGGTCGCAAAGGAGAACGGCATCAAAATCTACTCGATTGCAATCGTCTCCTCCTCGCCGTCGTACATCATGACCCCCATGGGAAGATACCTGATCCCACCCCAGGCATACGACACGAGCGAAATCCAGATGCTCGCCGACGAGACAGGCGGCACCTTCCAAAGATGCGAAGACGCGGACGGGCTTGCCGGCATCTACTCGGTCATCGACGAGCTGGAGAAGAGCGACATCGAGGCGGCACGCTATGTCACCCACGCCGACCTCTACCGCCCATTCCTGCTTGCGGGGCTGCTGTTCGCACTGGCGGCGGCGTTCCTGAAGGCGACTCTCTGCCGAAGGGCGTTCTAAGCCCAGGGCACTCATTTTTTCACAAACCGAATGTTCACTACTCCTACAGCATTCTTCTGGCTTTGGATCCTTCCCGCACTGGGAGGTGTCCTCCTAATCCAGTCAATCCGGTCCAGGCGCACCGTGGAAAAGGTCGCGGGTCCGAATGCACGGGACGCCATACGCGCATCCCAGCTTCCAGGAACGGGAGCCCTGCGGTGGATTCTCGCAATGTGCGGGCTGGCACTTCTCATACTCGCGCTCGCCGGCCCGGCATGGGATCCCGTCGAGGAGACAATCCAGAGACAAGGACGGGACGTTGTATTCCTGGTGGATGTCTCAAAGAGCATGCTTGCCGACGACCTGCGCCCAAACCGGCTTGAACGCGCAAGGTACGAAATCGAGGAATGCGTCTCCACATTCTCCGGAGACAGGGTCGCACTGGTGGCCTTCGCCGGCGACAATGCGGTCCTCTGCCCGCTCACCCAGGACTACGGGTTCTTCAGGATGATGCTCTCCGAACTGGGAGTCGACTCCGTGGCACGGGGAGGAACCAACATCGGAGACGCAATACGCGCAGTCCAGCGCGAGGTCTTTGACGGACAGCCGCGCGACGGCAGGGATGTCATCCTAATCACCGACGGCGAAGACCACGACTCCATGCCCGTCGAGGCGGCGAAAGGCCTCGGCGCCGATTCAGTCCGCCTGATTGCCATCGGCATCGGCAACAACCAGCAGGGAACGCTTCTGAGGATACCGGACAAGAGGGGAACGCCCCAGATCGTCAAATACAAGGGGGAGCCTGTCCGCACAATGCTTGACGCAGAGACTCTCGGCAAGATGGCGGCGGCCACCCCCGGGGGGATTTTCCTTCCCGTCGCCACAAACAACTTCAGCCTGGCGCAAATCTACAAACAGGTAGTCGACTCCGCGCGGAAATACGACCTGAAGGCACAGACCGTCCAGAAACTCCAGCCACAATACCAGCTCTTCCTATTCCCGGCAATGATTCTGCTTCTCCTGGCAGCACTTGTTCCCGAAGGAAAACGAATCCGCCTCACAGGACGCACGGCCGCGCTTATTGTGATTCTCGGATGCGCATCCCTCTCGGCCGGAGATTTCAAGGACGGCGTAAGGGCATTCCAGCAGGGGAAATTCGAGGAGGCCAGGAGCAGCTTCCAAAGGCTCGTCGAAGACCTGGAGTCGAAGGAGAAGGAAGTCCCCCTGCCACTGCGATACAACAAGGCAATCGCCGACTATAGGGTCGGAGACTATGGCACTGCCATCGAAGGGCTCCGTCAAACCATTGAAACCAACGGCTCCGGGAAAAAGCCAAACCCAGAACTCGAATCCAAGGCAAGGCTGGCACTCGCAAATACACTCGTCCTGGACGCGGACAGGAAGTGCGACGAGGCAGAACGCAGCCTCTCGAAGGAACCACTCGCCATCGCACGAAAAGAAGCCGAAGAGGCATCAAAAATCTACCAAGACCCCGCCTTCTCAAAAAACATAAAACTACTCCCCCCCATCAACAGAAACCTCGACTCCACAAAGAAACTCCTGGAACGAATCGAGGAGCTTGAAGCAAAACTTACCCCGCCAAAACAGGAACAGCAGAACCAGCAGGAGCAGCAGAACCAGCAGGAACAGCAGAACCAGCAGAACCAGCAGAACCAGCAGAACCAGCAGAACCAGCAGAACCAGCAGAACC